>Ga0302324_100003509_pt1 | contig 35363 bp, 29 predicted proteins | sample Palsa_T0_1_FD_201949 | JGI IMG/M metagenome (GOLD analysis project Ga0302324, IMG submission 201949) | Peat permafrost microbial communities from Stordalen Mire near Abisko, Sweden - Palsa_T0_1 | ecosystem: Environmental > Terrestrial > Soil > Palsa > Peat permafrost | place: Sweden: Abisko...
CTTTTGACGCCCCGCTCTGGCCGTCAGGATCTCTCCTGCCAACTGGGGCCTGCTACCGGGCGCTCCGGCGCTTACCCGGACAAGACTTTCACTTGCTAGAAGAACGCGTCTTGCAGGACGCACCATGCTTCCAATTATAACGTTCGGGCGATTATAACGTCCCAACGGGTCGCGGTAACCTGCGCCCATCGCGCTACGTCGGTTGTCATATGGCTGGTACTAAAGGGGCGCCATCTAAGTGGATTTCGCGATCCTACGCGCACCCTTTGGGGTTACAATCTAGCTAAGGAGCGCACAGCGCGGGACACGCTCGCAGGATGAAGAAAACCATCGCGGCCCGCTGCGTCGTGCGCGATGTGTATTGAAGGAGTTGCGCATGCGTTGCCTCGTCCCAGCGGTTCTACTGTTCAGTCTTACTGGCGTCGTCTTCGGCCAGTCCCATGGGGGCTCTGGTGGGCATGGCTACTCTCGAGGCTTCGCTAATCCCGGCCGAGCGGCGCATCCGGTGCACGGCGCCGCGGTGATCGTTCCTTATCCCGTTTTCTACGGCGGCTATTATGGCGGCTACTACGACGGCTCCAACGGCTACGATCCTTCCGCCGCCGGCTACGGACCGGCTTACGGCTCTGGATATAGCGATGACGGTTCCCAGTCGTACGGCCCCGGAATGCCATCCGTGGTCATCAACCAGAATTTCGTGCCCCAGCAGTCCAATCCGCAAGTCCGCGATTACAATGGCGACCAGCCGCAGCCCCAGGATCAATCCGGCTTGAAGCTGTATCAGGCTCCGCCGTCGCATCCGTATGCCGATGCCCAACGTGCAGCAAACAACGGTCAACCCACCATCTACCTGATTGCCTTTCGCGACCACACCATCGTGCAGGCGCTGGGCTATTGGATGCAGGGCAACACGCTGCATTACGTCAGCGCCGAGCAGACGCTCAATCAAGTCAGTATCGATCTAGTGGATCGCGATCTCTCGCAGCGATTGAATGACGAGCGCGGCTTGGATTTCCGCCTACCGCAACCTCGCTAGGTAGTCCGCTCATTCGGAGGCGTCGTGGCTGAGCCGTGACTGCAGGGAGCGGTTGTAAATCCGGATAAACTCGGCGTCGCCCTCCAGAAAATCGTAATCGCTCAGTTCAGCGCGCGCCACCCATGCAATCCGCTCAAAATCCAGATTCTCCGGCTCGCCCGTGAACTCTGTCACCCGATAAAAAATCAGCAGGATCGGCGGCCGGCCCGGGTATTGGTATTCGTAGCGCATGATCTCGCCTTCCACGCGCGCGCGGATCGCCAATTCCTCTTCCAGCTCGCGTACCACGGCCGCTGGAGGCGCTTCATTCGGTTCCACTTTTCCGCCGGGGAACTCCCACTTCAGCGGATGCCGCCCGGTCCGTTTCCGCTGGGCAATCAAGATGCGTCCATTCCGCTCGATCACCGCCGCCACCACAGTGGTCATAATAAAAACGGGACCGCGCCCTTGTACAGCGAAGCCTTCCTCGATCATTTCAAAAATCCGCGCAATGTGGGCGAGCTCGCTCCGCCCGCTGTCACCGTGGAGATCTCAAATCCGGCTTGCGGCGATATCCTGCGATTGTCGGCGCGCTTCGTAGACGGCCGCGTCGCCGAGGTTCGCTACAAAATCCGCGGCTGTACGGCGTCCATCGCCAGCGGCTCCGCGCTCACCGAATGGATGCTCGGGAAAACGCGCGCCGAGCTCGCCGCACTGGACCAAGCGAGCGTCGAATCCGCTGTCGGCGGCCTGATCCCTGAATCCAAGCATGCCGCGGTGCTGTGCGTCGACGGCGTGAAAGCGATCCTGAAGGCGAGTTGATGCGCCCCAATCACAAAATGTTGACCGCCCGCGCCGCCAGCAGCGCCACCGTCGCGAGCGAGATACAGGCTTGCACCATCATCATTACCTTGGCCCAGCGCGACAGCACCGGGACATCGGTGGGTGAAAACGCCGTGCTGGTGTTGAACGCCAGGAAAAGATAGTCCACAAATCCCGGCCGCCAGTTCTTATCGCTTTCCCAGGGAGTAATCATTTGAGGAAAAAGGAACGCCCCGTCGTCGTGCGACTCTCTTCGGTCGCGTTCGTTGGGGCCGCCTGCGTCCAACCGCCAGTACCACGAGGCGAACACCAGAACGTTGGCCACCCAAAGACACCCGGCGCCACGCAGAAGCTCTACCGGCGAATCAGCATGCGAGGGCAAACGATGGATCAACAGACTGAGCGACCAGATCATTGCGGCAGTCAGAATCCCGAGCACAATATGAGCGAAAACCCGATTGAGACGATCCATGCCGGTTTGGTACGTGACGATGGTCGGCACCAGCAGCACGGAAACAACTGCCAGCAGCAGCCACTCCTCCCCGAACCGTAGCGGCGCTGGTATGACGAAGTACAGGCCGCCGGTAGCCAGGATCGCCAGTGTCGCCGGCCAGCGAGGTTCACGTTCCCTGCTTGGGGACCCATCGGCTGCTTCGGATAAGGCGTTCGGCTGAGACATATGGGACAATGTACCAAGCACCTCCCCATGAAAGTTGTAGTTCAAAGTTCGTCATTGATCTTTACCGTGCTTTCGATCATCCTGAACGTGCCGATCACTCGCGTAAGGCGAAAACCGGCGGGCCGGGAAGTGACTCGCAGAGAACCCAGCGCTGCGACGGGCTAGGGCTGCGGCCGTTTCCTGGCTAAGGCCGACCCGCCGTGGCGGCCGGAAAATTAGCTACCAGCGTCGATTCAGCACGAAACACACCCATGGCTCTCTCACCCCAGTTCGCACTCGCCCCATCCGATGCCGAAGAGCCGTCGAAGACTTCCCGCGAATGCGTTTACTCTTTCGATCTGCATGGCAACCTGATCGAAATAAATACTGCCTTCGCCGAAACCACGGGCTATGATCGTGATAAAGCAGCCCGGTTGAATCTCAGCCAACTGCTCGACCAGGAATCCTGGCAGCGTTCGCGCGAGCAGGTTCTAGCGTTGCTCGGAGGCAGCGGAACCCAGAGGTTGCAGCTGACCGCCATCGGGAAAGACGGCCGGCGAATCCGCATGGAGGTTGTGCGGCGTCTGTTATATGAGCGTGGCTCGCCAGTGGCTATTCAGGATGCCGGACATCCTATTTACGGCGCTGTGGAAGAGGCTCCCGGCCTGCTGGGAGAGGCGGAGGCAGACTTGCCCCCAAGATCCGAGGCGGTGAACCGCTTCGCTGAGCAGTTGAAGCAACTGCATCGGTTGAGCACCACGCACCACGTTGCGCTCGAGCAGGCTTTCGAGGACCACCTGCGGACCGGTTGCCAACTGTTTGACCTGCCGATTGGATTGCTTCTGCAAGTCCAAGCAAGCCACGCGCTGATTCAGGCTTCGCACGGCGCTCCCCAGTTCCAGCCCGGCACTGCTATTCTATTGCGGGAAACGCGCGCGGCCACCATCGAAGGGCGGCTTAGGACCGTGACGGTCTCGGCCAAGGCCTCGCCCGATGGCCAACCACAGCCGGCGTTCGAGACCTACATTGGTTCGCCGGTGTGGCTCGGCGCGGAGCTGTTTGCGACGCTGAGCTTCTCGTCCCCATACACCGGCGCGCGCGCGTTCTCGGCGGCCGATCGAGAGCTGATCGAACTGATGGCGCGGAGCATCGGACGAGTGATTCTGGACCACAGAATTCAATCCGAGCGCGACCGGCTCCAGATCCTGGAAAAGAACCGCAACCGCGTGCTCGAGATGGTGGCGGAGAACGAAGGCATCGACACGATCCTGGCGGAAGTGGCGCGTCTGGTGGAGGAGGAGTGCCCGGAAGCGCTGTGCTCTTTGCTGATTCTCAAGGATGAGGCGCTGGCGTGGGCTTCGGCGCCCAGTTTCCCATCGGATACGATCCGGCTCTTCAAACCGTTCCGCGTGTTGCGAGGCGCCGCCGCCCTGGCGATCGCCGAGGTGGCGCGTTCCACGGTCTTCTGGGAAGACGTCCGCGCCTGTCCGTTCTGGGCTGAGCGAGGGCACTTGGCCGCGCAGATGGGTGTTGTATCTTGCCGCTCCACGCCCATCCTCTCGGGCGAAGGCGCGCTGTTGGGAATCCTGGCGGTGCACTATAAGGCGCTGCACTATAAGGACGGCCAGCCGCCCGGCCACAGCGACACCGAACTGCTGCAAGCGGCTGCCCGTTTAGCGGCGCGCGCGCTCGAACAACGGGGTCTCAACGAACGCCTGGAGTTCCAGGCGCGGCATGACTCTCTTACCGGCCTGCCCAACCGCTCCCATTTCATGGAGCTCCTGGATGCGGCTTTAGAAGACGCCAGCCAGCGCTCCGGCATGCTGGCCGTGCTGTTCATCGATCTCGACCGCTTCAAGCAGATCAACGATATCCTCGGCCATGCCATGGGTGACCGGCTGTTGAGAGAAGTAGGCCAACGCCTGAAGCGGTTGCTGACCGAAGACGATCTGGCGGGCCGCTTGGGCGGCGACGAGTTCATCATTGTTCTCACGCGCCAGCCCGATGAAGAGGCCGCCGCGCTGGCGTCGCAGGAGTTCCTGGTGGCCCTGCGCGCCCCGCACCAGATTGAAGACAACGAGCTGTTCGTCACGGCAAGCATCGGTGTCGCCATTTCTCCCCGCCACGGCACCACCGTTGCGGAACTGCTGCGCAACGCCGACTTGGCGATGTATCACGCGAAAAACAGCGGCAAGAACGATGTGGAGGTTTTCCGCGCCGAGGATCACGCCGCCAGCCCGGAGCGCTTGCGCCTGGAAAACGCGCTACGCCGTGCGCTGGAACACCAGGAATTCGAGCTGCTGTATCAGCCCGTGGTCAGCATGAACGGGAAGGTGGAGGGATTGGAGGCGCTGCTTACCTGGCGGCATCCCATCTACGGAACCATCTCGCCTAAGCAGTTCATCCCCATCGCCGAAGAAACCGGTCTCATCATCGATATCGGATCCTGGGTTATCCGCCGGGCCTGTCTCGAAGCTGCCAGCTGGCACAAAGCCGGCCACAGCGCCGCGCGCATTTCAGTCAACGTGTCGGCATTACAGTTTGAACGGCGCGATTTCTTGGAAACCGTGGCCGACGCGCTGGCATTGAGCAATTTGCCGCCCGACCGCCTGGAGCTGGAGCTGACGGAAAGTTACATCATGAAGGATCTCCCGCAAGCTGCCGCGCGCTTGTCCCAGATCCGCAAGCTGGGCATCAGCATCGCGATTGACGATTTCGGCACCGGCTATTCGTCGCTCAGCTATCTGAACAAGCTGCCCGTGGATTCGCTCAAAATCGACCAATCGTTCTTGCGCAGCCTGCAAGAGCCCGAGGGATCGCTCGCGGTGATCCAGAGCATTGTGCGAATGGCGCATAGCATGAACCTCACGGTGGTGGCCGAAGGAGTGGAGACGCGCGCCGAGTTGGATCTGGTGCGCGTGCTCGGCTGCGACAAGGTGCAAGGCCACGTCTATGGCCCGGCGCGGCGGCGCGAGGATGTGGAGGCGTTGCTCGCGGCCCACGACTCCCTCGGCCCCCTCGAAGCTTAGGCTGAGCCGCGCGCGTGAGCAACTGAGCCGCGCGCGTGAGCAAGCGGTGTCTTATTCCACGCGCAACGACAACAGCCTTGCCAGCTCCTTGAACTCCGCGCTCCACCGCGCTTCGCCCGGGTACAACCTCTGCAGAGCCTCGTAGCATCGATTCTGCACCTGCCATAACACCAGCGAAAATGGCAGCGAGACCGCCGCCGCTACCGTCCCTCGGAACCTGGCCAGGCGCGGCAGGTCTCTGGGGTCCTCCAAAAACCGTTCCGCGCCCCTTTCGATATTGCGGCGGAGCGTAATCTCAAGCCCGGCTTGATCCAAGGAAATCTCAGCGATCCGCATCTCTTCCAGGAGGCTCTGAATGACCCCCAGGTCGAGATCCGGCGATGCCAGCGCTTGCCGCAACAAGGCGTTCAAAGCCACTTCCGCCGTGGCCTTCAGTTCATTTGGAATCGGCATGCCGCAGTCGCTCAGAAAACGCAGCAGCGGAGCCTGGTCCTCGTAGATCTGCTGGTACACCGACGACGAGTGTTCCACGGTCGATTCGAGCACTTCGGTCAGCACTTTGCGCTGTTCGTCACGGAACAGATTCTTGACCGAATACACGCGGCCGCCGAAGCCCTCGTCCAAGCAGCGAATGGTGGCCGCCAGATCCGAACGGCTAAAGGCGTCGCGCGCCGACTTGCCGAGCTCGCGGTAAGCCTCCTCGGCGCCGAACAGCCCCACCCCTCCATGCAAATTGTGGTCGCCGAAATGGAGCACGCCGAACATCAGCATTTCGGAATCCTGCGTGATCTCGGAGGTAAACCGCGCCTTACCGAAGGCCAGCCGCATCTTGCCCGAGCGCTTCAGCCGGTAGTCTTTGTTGTCCACCGAATAGGAGTAAATACGCGTGTTATCGGGGTAGCTCTCAAACAAGGAACTCAACGCGTAGTGCGCGCCCATCTTCAGCAAGTCCACGCGGGCCGGCTTGACGAACTTTTCAAAGATGCACGCGCCGTCGCCGTGGACCGGAAGGTTGCTCTTGGCGAGCGCGAGTTTCTCAACGAAGCCCGCTTCGATCGCCTCCCCAAAAAGCTCGCCGGCCAGCTCCGCCACGCGGCCCGCGTACTGGATCACTTGCACCGTCTCGATGCCTGACAGCTCGTCGAAAAACCAGCCGCAGCTGGTATACATCAGCATGGCGTGCCGCTGCATCTCCAGCAGCTTCCAGACGTTGACGCGCTCGCTCCGTTGGAGGTTCTTGCGCCGGAAATTAGCCGCCGCGAAGCGCTCCTTGCTCGCGGGCGACCGGTCTAGAACCACGTGAATATAGTTGTTCCGCGCTCCCCACGGATCCTTGAAATAGCGCGCCGCCATTTGTTCATAGCGTGGCGCGATTTCGTCGCGCAACCAGTCCAGCGCCGCGCGCAAGGGGCCGCGCCACTCCTGGTTCCAGTCCGGATGCCCGCCGGAATTGCAGCCGCAGTTGGAGGCCCAACGTTCCACGCCGTGCACGCAACTCCAGGCCGTGTTCTCTAGGATCTCCACATCTTGCTCGGGAGGGTGCTGCTCTAGAAACTCGCCATAGTTGGTCACCTTCGCCAATCCACTGGACTCAATGTGATCCAGCGCGTACGCCAGCGCCATGTCGCCAAACTGGTGATGGTGTCCGTATGTTTCGCCATCCGTTGCGATGTGCGCCAATTGCGGACCCTCGCGTTCCTCCGACAGCGCATCCAACAGGCGCCTGGCGAAGCGCTCGCCATCATCCAGCAAGCGCTCAAACGCCACCGCCTGCGAAACCGGCCCGTCATAAAAGAACAAGTCGATGGAACGTCCCGGCCCTAGCTTCTGCCGATAGGCGCGCGCCGGATCGATCCGCTGGCCCGTGACGTCGGTTCCGTCCACCGATTTCGCCTGCGACGGCGCCAGGATCGTGAACTTAATCCCCTGCTTTGCCAGCACGTCCAGCGTCTCCAGGTCGGCCGCGGTTTCCGGAAGCCACATGCCCTCCGGATCGCGTCCAAAGCGAAAGCGGAAGTCCTCAATGCCCCAAATCACTTGCGTCAGCTTGTCGCGCGCGTTGGCGAGCGGCATGATCATGTGGTTGTAGCATTGCGCCAGTGCCGATCCATGCCCCGAAAAGCGTCCCGCGCTCACGCGATCGGCGTTCAGAATCGACTGGTAAGTCTCCGGCGCCTTGTCCTTCATCCACGACAGCAATGTCGGCCCGAAGTTAAAACTGATGCCGGCGTAGTTGTTGACGATCTTCGCGATGCGGTTCTTTGTGTCCAAGATCCGGGCCGCGCTGTTGGGCGCGTAGCATTCCGCCGTTATGCGCTCGTTCCAATCGTGATATGGCGCGGCGGAGTCCTGGAGTTCGATCGCCTCCAGCCACGGGTTTTCGCGCGGCGGCTGATAGAAGTGGCCGTGAATGCAAAGGTATCGGTTCTGGTCCAAGCAGTGTCTGCCTTTAGCGCCTCAACGGACCGGATTCACCACGACAGCGGTGCCATAACAAAGCACCTCGGTCACTCCCTGCATGATCTCGGTTGCGTCATAGCGAACTCCGATGACGGCGTTGGCGCCCAATTGCCCGGCATGTTCGGCCATGCGTTGAAACGCGTGGGCACGCGTTTCCTCGCAGAGATTGGTGAAGAGCGTGATGTCCCCGCCCACCAAAGTCTGCAAACTGGCGCCCAAGGTTCCAAGCACCGAACGGGAGCGCACAATGATGCCCCGCACGATTCCGAGATTCCGTTCGATGGTGTAGCCGTCCAGCGTGAACGCTGTGGTCACCATGTGGTCGAGCACGGTCGTTTGTTCTTCCATCGCGGTAAGGCTTGTATTTTAGCATCCGCTCGGCGGCCTTTCGCATTCGGACTGCGCAGGCTGGCTTTCAGAGGTTCTGCCTTACCAATATCCCGTCAACTGGAAACCTCCGGGATGCGCCGCATTTATTCCCTACCTTATTTCCTAATCAGCTAAACTAAGCTAAATCGCACGTATGCCTCTCTCCGTCGGGACTCGATTGGGGCCTTATGAGATCCTTGCACCGCTAGGCGCGGGCGGCATGGGTGAAGTGTGGCGGGCCCGTGATACCAGATTGGACCGCGTGGTAGCGATCAAAGTTTATAAGGAGCATTTTACTGCGCGTTTTGAGCGCGAAGCGCGCGCTATCGCCGCGCTAAATCATCCAAACATCTGCACGCTCCACGATGTTGGACCGGATTATCTGGTCATGGAGTTAGTGGAGGGACAAACCCTCAAGGACCGTCTAGCGGACCACCCGCTTCCGCCCGAAACCTTACTCGATCTCGCCATCCAGCTTGCCGACGCGCTTGACGCCGCGCACTCCAAGAAGATCATCCATCGGGACATCAAGCCCGCAAATATCTTTGTCACCGGACGGGGACAAGCTAAGATTTTGGATTTTGGGCTCGCAAAACTGAAGGCCGAACGGTCTTTGGACTCGCGCGCGAGCACGTTCGGCACTGACGCCACCCATACCATCGCAACGGATGATTCCCTAACCGTTGCGGGGCTGGTCGTGGGCACTCCGTCGTATATGTCGCCCGAGCAGGCCCGTGGGGAAGAGGTCGATGCGCGCAGCGACCTGTTTAGCTTCGGCGCGGTGCTGTATGAAATGGCAACTGGCGTTCGAAGCTTCGATGGCGAGAACTCGGCCACGATTCTCAGAGCGGTTTTGCAGACGAACCCGGCGCCGCCCTCGCGCCTGAACCCCAAACTGCCCGCCGGCCTGGACGAGATCATCGGCAAGGCCCTGGAGAAGCAGCGCGGCAAACGCTACCAGCAGGCGGCGGAGATGCGGGCCGGACTGGAGCAGCTGAAGGTCACTGGGGGAGTGGGGCCGCCTGCCGCGAAAAGAGGCTTTCGCCGCCGCTGGACGACAGCCGCCGGAATCTTGGCCGTCCTCGTTTTCGGTGCGGGCGGCTGGCTGTACCGTACCCGCTCCGTGCACGCGCTGAGCGATGCCGACACAGTGGTACTCGCCGATTGCGCGAACTCGACCGGCGACCGCACATTTGACGAGACCTTGCAGTCAGCACTGGCGGCGGATCTCCAGGAATCGCCTTTCCTAAGCATCCTCTCCAATCAAACGGTGAACGCCACGTTGAAGCTAATGGGCCGGCAGCCCGGCGTCCGGCTGACCGAGGACGTGGCGCGGGAGGTGTGCCAGCGAGCCGGCAGCAAAGCCTACTTCGCCGGCTCCATCGCGAGCTTGGGCAGCCAGTATGTGATCGGACTCAAGGCGGTGAATTGCCAGACCGGCGAATCTATGGCAGAGACGCGGGAGACGGCAAATCGTAAGGAGGACGTGATAAATACGCTCCAGGATGCAGCCAAGAAAGTGCGCCGGAAAGTGGGAGAACCGCTCGCGTCGATTCAAAAACTGGATGTGCCGTGGCGAACGCAACAAACCTCCACGCCTTCCCTCGAAGCCTGGCAAGCCTATGGCAATGGGAGAAAAGTGTTAGCTACTGCTGCCGCTGTTCCTTTGTTCCAGCACGCCATTCAGCTCGACCCCAATTTCGCTATGGCGCACCTGTCGCTAGGGCTAACCTATCTCAACCTGGACGAAGAAGCTCTGGCGGTGGAGAGCATACGCCGATCGTTCGCGCTGCGGGATCTCACGAACGAATGGGAAAAGTATGCTATCGAATCCAGGTACTATTTCTCGGTAACGGGAGATCTTGAGAGAGCTCGCGCAGTATATGAAGCCTGGGCGATTACCTACCCGCGCCACGCCCCGCTGGTGAACATCAGCGCTATCGATGATCAACTGGGCGAATTTCGGAAGGCGGTCGCGGTCCTGCGCTCGGCAGACCAGCAGCTCGACCCGGAAAGTGCAGGTTTAGGATGCAACCTGGCTGACTCCTATATTGACTTAAATCTTCTGCAAGAGGCCAAGTCTGCATCAGAAGCAGACCTGGCGAAGTCGCCCAATTCAGAATGCGATCACGGCAACCTTGCTATCGTTGCGTTTATCGAGAACGATAACGCAGGTACGGCGAAGCAATTGGCCTGGGCGAATCAGCAGGGAACCGAACCGTTCCTCCAGCTACAAATGAATTTCGCCGCCTATCACGGGCAAGTTGAAAAGGCGCGAGAGGTTTCCCGCCGCGTGGTTGCCGCAGCGCAGGCAAAGAATTTACAAGACGCGGCGGCGCGCGCCGAAGCGGCAGCAGCCTTGGACGAAGCTCTGTTTGGATTTCGAACCGAGGCGCAGAAACTTGCCCAGGGCGCGCTCAAGCTGTCGCGAGGTAAACAGGCAGAGTTTATGGCGGCCCTCGCGTTCTCCCTGCTGGGAAACGTGGAGCAGGCGCAAGGACTCGCAGGGGATTTGGGCCAGCGCTACCCAGACGATACGATCGTGCGCTTTAACTTCCTGCCCTCGGTTCAAGCGCTGATCGAGCTGGACCGTCAGAATCCCACGAATGCGTTGCAGGAGCTCCAGGCCGCCATGCCCTACGAGCTAGGAGAGGTTACTCCAGCTTTGTGGCCGGTGTACGCGCGGGGGCAAGCCTACCTGGCCGCCCATCAGGGTGCCCAAGCCGACGACGGAGTTTCAGAAGATTCTCGGCCACCGGGGCGTAGTGAACAACAATCCGATTGGTGTGCCGATTGACGCACTCGCTCACGTGGGTTTGGCGCGTGCCTACGCTCTGCAAGGCGATTCCGCGAAGGCACGTTCGGCCTACCAGGAGTTCTTTACGATTTGGAAGGATGCCGATGCGGGCATCCCCATCCTGAAGGAAGCCCGCTCCGAGTACAAAAAACTTCAATAAGAGGTATTTTAGCATCCGGTCTGTGCTCGGTCGAGCATGTATAATTTTGCAGGAAGCATGCGCATCTACAACAGCGCTGCGGCAATTCTGTCCGCCGCCGGCCTGTTTTTCCTCTACTTCTTTGGACTCACCCGCACCGGTCTCCTCGGACCCGACGAACCGCGTTATGCGGCGATCGGCCGCGCCATGGCTGCGACCGGTGATTGGATCACCCCGCGTTTGTGGGGCCAGCCGTGGTTCGAAAAACCCGCGCTCCTATATTGGATGACGGCCGCAGGCTTCAAAGCCGGTCTCGGACCCGACTGGGCGCCGCGTTTGCCGGTGGCGCTGCTGAGCGTCGCGTTCCTGGTCTATTTCTTCGTTGTGTTGCGGCGCGAGTTCGGCGACCACGCAGCCTGGTACGCGTCGGCGATTCTCGCAACCTGCGCCGGATGGCTGGTCTATAGCCACGTCGCCATCACGGATCTTCCGATGTCCGCCGCATTCGCCGCGGCCATGCTCACGATCCTCCACCAGACCGCTCCCTCACGGTCGCGGCTCGGTAGTGGCTTATCTGAACCGCGCGCGTCAGCAAGCGGTCTTCTCGCCGGCCTCCTCCTCGGCCTCGCCATCCTTGCGAAAGGTCTCGTTCCCCTGGTTCTCTTCCTCCCCGCTCTCTGGTTCCTGCGTCACCGTATCCGGGATCTCGCGATCCTGTTCGCCGCGGCGGCACCCATCGCCACGCCCTGGTATGTCCTCGTGACCCTCCGCAACGGCGCACCGTTCCTCGAAGAGTTTTTTTGGAAACATCACTTCGACAGATTCGTGAGCACCGCCCTTCTGCATGGCCGGCCCGTCTGGTATTACGTTCCCGTTTTGCTCGCTGGCCTTTTTCCCTGGATTCCGCTGTTGATCCTGCTATTCAACCGCCGCCTCTATCGCGATCGCCGCGCCCAGTTTCTGCTCGCATGGTTCGCGTGGGGCTTCATATTTTTCTCCGCCTCTCGTAACAAGCTGCCGGGTTACTTGCTGCCGTTGTTCCCTCCGCTCGCGGCGCTCATGGGGATGGCGCTTTCCGAAGCTGCGCGGGCCAGAATTTTGCTGGCCGCTTGCGGCCTTCTGTTCTTCATCGCACCGCCCTTGATGGAAGTGCTGCCCCAAGCTCTTGTAAGCGGCATTTCTCACGTGTCCTTGCACTTCACCCTAGGCGGGATTCTCGGCTGCTCGGCCCTCGCGGTCGGATGCTCGGTCGCTCGCCGCGAACACAGCTTCGCCGCCTTGGCCTTGCTCGCGTCGGCAACCGTCGTTTGGGCGGTGTGGCGCGTTTATCCCGTGCTGGACCGCGAACTCTCCGGCCGCCCGCTTTGGTTGGCGGAGGGACAATCGATCACATGCGTGCCGCCGACCAACCGTTCGCGCCGCGACAGCATCCGTTACTACGCAAACCAAAATCTGCCGGATTGTAAATGAGGTTGAAATATAGTAATCTCTATAGACATAGGGGTAATCATGATCGCTGAAGTGCCCTCCACGCCCCAGAGCCTCCAAGCGGAGACGGAAGCCCAGTACGACGCCACCGTTCGGGCCGATATCGAACTCTTCCGTTCCCACGCCGAGAAGTACATGGCCGGCGGACTGACCGACGACGAGTTCCGAGCGCAGCGCCTGCGGCGTGGCGTGTACAGCCAACGCCAAGCCGGCGTGCACATGATTCGCACCAAGATCCCCGGCGGATCGATGACCGCCGCGCAGATGGACCAGCTCGCGATGATCGCCGATGAATTCGCCGGCGGCAAGGGACACCTCACCACCCGGCAAAACATTCAGTATCATTTTGTTCCGCTGCCTCGGGTAGCTGACCTGCTGCACCGGCTGGCCGATTTCCGCCTCACCACGCGCGAGGCCTGCTACAACACGGTCCGCAATGTCACCGCTTGCCCGCTCAGCGGGTTACTCGCCGACGAAGTTTTCGATGTGCACCCTTACGCCCAGAAAGTGGCGTTCGCGTTCCTGCACAAAGAGCTGACCGACAGCATGCCGCGCAAGTTCAAGATCTCGTTTTCGGGCTGCCAGGAAGACTGCATGGTCGCATCCATCCACGATGTCGGTCTGCGCGCCGTCATCCGCGACGGTAAGCGCGGCTTCCGCATGTTGGTGGGCGGCGGCTTGGGACCTCTGCCGGTGGAGGCGCGCGTGCTCGATGAGTTTGTACCCGTGGAACGGCTCGTGAACCGTTGCGAAGCCGTCCTCCGGCTGTTCAACACGCATGGAAATCGCAAGAACAAGAACAAGGCCAGACTAAAGTTTGTTGTTCGCGAGCGCGGCTGGGATTGGGTGAAGGATGAAATCGAAAAGAACTATCGGGACATTCTGGCGAACGGCGGGATAGCGACACCTGAAGTGGTGCCGGACGGTTTTGGTGGTTTTCAATCATCACCACCACCGCTGGGCACCGGCGCGGAGCTGCCTCCGGTGCTCGGCGCAAACGGCCATTCTGGGCCGGACTACGAACACTGGCTTGAAACCAATATCCGCGAGCAGAAGCAAACCGGCTACGCGATGGTCACGGTGAAGGTGCTTCAGGGCAATCTTACCGGCAGGCAGATGCATGCATTGGCCCACATTGCACGCTCCGCCGGCGATGGGCTCTTGCGGGTGACCATCGATCAGAATTTGGTCTTGGCTTACGTCCCGTTACGGGCCTTGCCGCAGGTTTACGATGCTCTTAATCAAGTCGGGTTGGCGGCTGCGGGCGCGCATGAGATTGATGACGTCACCACTTGTCCCGGAGCCTACAGTTGCAACCTCGCGCTGACAAAATCCATGAACCTGGGTGCGGCTTTAAGCGGCGTGGTGAAGGATTTTTCGGATTCGCTGGTGCGCAAGCTGAGCATCAAGGTCAGCGGATGTCCCAATGCCTGCGGGCAGCACTGGATCGGCGATGTTGGATTTTACGGCAACGCGCGCAAAATCGGCGGGAAAGAAGTTCCTTACTATCTGATGCTTCTCGGTGGCGGCTACGATAGCGGCGGCGTCATTCGATTTGGAGTAGCGGTGCAAAGTATCCCGGCTCGCTTGGCTCCGGAAGCCGTGCGGCGAGTGCTCAACCACTACATTGCGAATCGTCTGGACGGGGAAAGCTTCCGCGACTATGTGCTGCGGTACAAAGTGGAAACGTTCCGCCTGATGACCAACGATTTGGTAAAACCGCCGGAACTTGCGCCGGAGATGTACCGCGATTGGGGCGATGATGTGGAGTATTCGCTCGCACTCGGACGCGGCGAATGCGCCAGCTAGTGCGCTCTAGTGAGTGGGGCGGGCGCCCTCGACCCGCGACCGTTCTTACTGAGCCGCGACCGTTCTTACTGAGCCGCGACCGTGAGGGAGCGGTCCCCTTACGCCCGCTTCGACGACCGCGCGCTTTGTGTCTTGCCGGCTTCGATGAAGGCGCCATTAGCCATCGCGAACGCCGGCATGGAGATGGAGCGATCCACCAGATCCGCCATGGCGTGCACGGCTAGCCCTTCGGCTTCCTTCACAAAAGTCAGCGCCTTGTTTTCGGCGTCAAAATCGACATTGACGCAGTCGCCGCCCCGCACCTGATCGGTAGCGATCAAGTTGGACATGGGCTGCACCAGGAGCCGTTCAATGGCGCGTTTCAGGTGGCGCGCTCCATATTTCAAGTCCGTTCCCTCTTGCAGCAGGAAATCCTTGGCTGCATCGCTAGCCTTGAAGACGAACGACCTGTCGGAGGCGGTATTGAAGATCCGTTGCTGCACCATGTTCAATTCGATGTCCAGGATCCTTCGCAGCTCCGGCGATCCCAGCGGCTTGAACGTCACGATCTTGTCGAGACGGTTGATGAACTCCGGCGTAAACTTGCGACGCGCTGCCTCCACGCCGCTGCGCATCATTTTCCCGCTCAGCTTCTCGTCCACCGTGCCGTTTTGGGATTGTCGCGCGCATTCCCCCGCATTGAAACCGAGGCGAGGAGTCACCAGTGCGCTCATTTCGGCCGCGCCCAGGTTGCTGGTCATGAAGATCAGCGCGCGAGAAAAATCCACCTTGCGGTTGTCGCCTAGCGTGAGCGTTCCTTTATCAAGCACCCCGAGCAACAGATTCCACAATGCATCGCTGGCTTTTTCGATTTCATCAAACAGCACGAAGCTTAACTTGCATGTGTCGGAATGGTATTGGTTCAGCACTTCCTGGCTCAACAACGGATGCGTCTCGCGATGTCCCAAGTATCCAGGAGGCGAGCCAATCAACTTCGCAATCTCATGGCTGTGCTGAAATTCCGCGCAGTCGATCTTGATTACCGCGCGCGGATTGCGAACCAGCGCCTCCGCGGTTGCTTCCACGATGCGCGTCTTGCCCGAACCCGTTGGACCTAGAAACAGGAAGTTCCCAATGGGACGCCCGGCGGGCGACATCCCAGTCAAGTGCATCTGGTAAATATTCACGATCTGCTGGATGGCCTCGTCTTGTCCGACGATCATCCGGCGTAAGCTACCTTCCAGGACTTCCGCATCCCGCCCTGTGCGCGTTGGATCTAAAGGAACGTTAACCCGTGACATAGTCTTCTGGGCCCCTTTCACAACCACTCCCGACTTTCCAAGAGCAAATTGCATGCCATACTTTAGGGCCATTGTCAAAAGCCTACTTCCGAGGCTTCGAGGGTCGCACTTCGACCCGGCTCACCAAAGTCCTTTCCGGCATTCTCAACAGCATGAGTACAATCTCTCCAATATCCTCTGGCGCTATCTTCCAATCAGCTCTAGCTGATCCGCCACTGAATCCTGTATCGACGCTTCCAGGCATTATATGAGTCACTCGCACGTTGTCATACCGGTGATCCAGCAGCATGGCCTCGGTTAACCCGGTCAATCCGAATTTCGAAGCGTTGTATGCCGCGCCGCCCGCAAATGCGTCTTTCCCCGCCAAGCTACCCACATTGACGATGTAGCCGCCGCCCCGAGTCTTGAAGCGCGCCAACGCTGCGCGCGAGCAATAAAACGCCCCGGAAAGGTTCGTCTCCAGGGTCCTCTGCCACTCCTCCACCGTCAGTTCCGCGGTACTCTTGAACAACCCAATACCGGCATTGTTTACCAGGATGTCAAGACCGCCGGCCGCGCGGTCAATCCATGCAAATAATCCCTCCACCTCCGCGCTTGCTCTTACATCGGCAGCTTTCCCGATGACTTTACCCTTGGCCCCTTTGACTGACAGAGTGGTCAGCCGCCTTACAGCTTCCGACACCCCATCCTCGCTACGCCCGGAGATCACCACCGTGGCGCCCGCGCCGGATAGAGCTCCCGCGATTGCGTAGCCGATCCCTCGCGTGCCGCCAGTCACAAGCGCAGTTCGTCCCTCCAGAAAGTCTTTGCTCATGATTTCATCGTACGTTGCCGAGAATCCCTTATCTTGCGCCTCGGGCAGCGGGACATTCCGTCATGTAGATTGGGTCAAGAAGGCGCAAACGTCCTTCGCTCACCCATGCACGACGCACAGCCCAGCCGTACCGCCCAACGCGTGGCCATGCGGCGCGCGGAGCACCAGCTCTTGGATAGCCCGCTGGTGTTCGAAGATCCACTGGCGGTCGCGATCGCCGGCCGGGATGCCACCGCCGAGCCCGGATCTTCATCCTCGCGCGCCCTGCGGGCATTCATCGCCGCCCGCAGCCGCTACGTCGAGGATCAGCTGGCCGCAGCCGTGCTTCAACGGGGAGTTGGCCAGTACGTCGTGCTCGGCGCTGGATTGGACACCTTCGCCTACCGCAATCCTCTGCGATCCAGTGGACTGCATGTCTTCGAAGTGGATCATCCCGCCACGCAGGCTTGGAAGCGCGCGCGGCTTGACGAAGCAGGCATCGCAATCCCGGACGAGATGACTTTCGCGGACTTCGATTTCGAAGCGCAAGGGGCGTTTGGGGCCCGTTTTGCGCGGTCAAAGTCCGAGACGCAATCTCTCGATGCCCGGTTGCAGGAGGTCGGCTTCCGCCCTACGGCGACTGCGTTTTTCTCCTGGCTGGGCGTCACGCCCTATCTTTCCCGGCCCGCCTTTGACGCCACCATCCGATTCATCGCCAGCATGCCTTCGGGAAGCGGCGTCGTGTTTGACTTCGCCGTCCAACGATCGCTTCTCAACCCCATCCAGCAACGCGCGCTCGATGCGCTGTCCCAGCGAGTAGCCCGCGCCGGTGAACCCTTTCAACTGTTCTTCGATCCCGCCGCGCTCGTAAGCGATCTGGCGCGCCGCGGATTTGGCGACATCGAAGATCTCGGCTGTGACCAGATCAACGCCCGCTATTTCGCGGGGCGTTCGGACGGGCTCGCGGTCTCCGGCGGCGGGCATCTGCTGAGCGCTCAGGTATCGTAAATCATGGAAGATTTACGCTATCCCGTAGGCCAATTCCACTTCCCGGATTCGGTCAGCGCTCAAGACCTCACCCGGTTCATCGATCAAATTGCTCAGGCTCCAGCATGCATGCGAGCCGCGATCACCGGACTTACGGATGCGCAGCTGGAAACTCCGTACCGCCCCGGCGGCTGGACCGTTCGCCAGCTCGCGCACCACCTCCCCGACAGCCACATCAACAGCTACGTGCGTTTTCGCTTAGCCCTTACCGAAGACCAGCCGGTCATCAAACCGTATGAAGAAAAGCTTTGGGCCGAGCTGCCGGACGCCCGTACCTTGCCTGTCGAGATGTCAGTAGCGCTGCTCGAAAACCTCCACGCGCGTTGGGTGCCCTTGCTGCGCTCGCTCTCCGCGGCCGATTGGAAACGGAGCTTCCGGCATCCCGAACTCGGCTTGGTCAGCTTGGAAAACAACGCCGCTCTGTACGCTTGGCACGGCCGCCATCACGTGGCGCACATCACCAAGCTACGCGAGCGCATGGGTTGGTAGAAGTACTAGCTCGCGTACACCGCGCGCTCAAAATCTCCGAGAACCGCCAGCCCTTCTTTATCGGCAAACGGCAGAAATTGCATCATGAGCACCCCGGCGACGTCCTTGCGCGGATCGATCCAAAAATACGTATTCGCTATGCCGCCCCACGCCAGGCTGCCAGCCGAACGCCGGCCCTCGTACGCGGTTGCGTTGATCAGGAACCCAAACCCGAAGCCGTCCTTGAACCCGGGATGAAAATCGACATCGCTCGAAATGTCCGGCCGCACGGTCTTCAGCTTGCCCGCGCTCACGTCGCCGATTTGGTTGGTAGCCATCCAATCCACTGTCTTCGGCTGCAGAATCTGGACGCCGCTGGATCCTTGCCCACGCCGCAGGATCATCTGCATGAAGCGCACGTAGTCGCCCGCCGTCGAATAGAGCCCGCCTCCACCGTTGAACGCCTTGGGAGGCTTAGGCAATGTCCGAGGGTCCTCCACCAGCGGACCGTCCGGCTTCCGCCGGCGATATTCGCCGACCAGCCGATCGAACTTCTCCGCTGGAAAGGTGAAGGCTGTGTCGCGCATGCCCAGCGGGCCCAGGATGTTCTTCTGGAAATATTGTTCGAGCGTCAAACCGCTCACCGTCTCCACCAGACGGCCGCTCCAGTCGGCGCTGGTGCCATACTGCCAGCGCGTGCCTGGCTCGAACATCAGCGGAGTCAGCGGCGCCACGGTTCCGAGCGGACTGTTCGTCCCGCTTTCCTTCTCGTACCGCTGCATGTCGGCGTCCCAGATGTCGTAGGCGAAACCGGAAGTATGCGTCAGCAGGGTCCGCAGAGTGACGGGTTTAGTGGCCGGTTTCAGAATCGGCTTACCCTTGGCGTCGAAGCCGTGCAGCACCTGCAGCGAGCCCAGTTCCGGAATATACGTGGATGCCGGTTCCTCCAGCTTCAGCTTGCCTTGTTCCACCAATTGCATCGCCGCCACCGATGTGATCGGCTTGGTCATCGACGCGATGACGAAAATCGATTCAGGCGTTACGGCCACTCCGGATTTCGAATCGCGCTTTCCGAAAGCTCCGGTGTAGGTGATCTTGCCGGACGTTGCGGCCATGGCGACGGCGGCCGGAATTTTGTGCTGTTGCAAGGAGGATTCGAGGATCGGGGCAATGTCCGCCTTCGCGGCACGAACGCCTCGCGCGCCCGCGCCGGCCAGAAGCAGCGCCCCTCCGAATTGTCTGCGGCTGATTTCATGCATTACTCTGTGATATCACGAATATATGCCGGTGGCTGAAATCGTCGAAGTAAAAACCGGCGGCCCCAACGGCGGCCCACCCCACGACCGCGATCCCTATGATCGTGGCGGAGGCGGCGGAGACGACGGCGGAAATGACGGCCGGCGTTATGTTCCCGGCGCGGCCATGCTCGGCATGCGCTTTCTGCTGGTCTCGGTCACGTCGCTGTTTGTGACCATCGGCGTGGTGTATCACGCCCGCGCGCAATCCCAGTCGCATTGGCAGCATATTCACGTTCCGCCTCTGCTGTGGCTGAGCACGGCGCTGATCCTCGCCAGCAGTTGGACGCTCGAATTGGCGCGCGGAGAATTCGAGCGCAAGAACAGCCTGCGGTATGCGCGCTGGCTGGAGGTGACGGTTGCGATCGGGCTCGCGTTTCTTGCCTCCCAAGTGTTCGCGCTGCGGGAGCTCGCCGCGCAGGGGATCTATCTGCGGCACAATCCGCATAGCTCCTTGTTTTACGTGCTCACGGGCGTGCACGGCATCCATCTGCTGGGCGGCATGGCGGCGCTGAGTTATCTGCTGATCAAGGCATCCCTGCGTCCCGAGGTGGTGCTGTTCGACTTCCGGCGCCAGCGCAGCCGCTCGGCCGTAGCGGCGTTGTACTGGCACTTCCTGGCCGGCGTTTGGCTATGCCTATTCGTGGCGCTGCTATTTTGGCCGTAACTCCAACCGCATGCGCCAGGCGTCGCGTCCAGCGCCGTAGTAGTTCTTGACCTTCCTTACGCGGACGAAACCAAATCGCTGGTAGAAGCGCAGCGCGGGTTCGTTGGCCGTGCTCACCATCAGCCGCAGGGCGCCGACGCCGGCCGAGCGCAAGGAGACAAGCGTCGCCTGGAGCAGTGCTTGCGCCACGCCGCGCCCGCGATAGGGCGGGTCCACCGCGATCGATTCCAGGTCGCCTCCGCGCCAATCGATTCGAGCGATGCTGTAGCCCGCGATCCCGCGGCCGGCACTTTTGCTACGATCTTCGGCGATCAGGAAAAGTTCCGGACTGGCGCGCCAATACGCGAGGAAGAGTTTAGGCTGCCAGGCGTCCTGGCCGAAGGAAGCCCGCTCGATTTCGGCCACGCGCCGCAAATCGCGGCGCTCGAATCGGCGGACTTCTACGTCTAGCGAGCGAGCCACCATCTCCGCGCCGCCACGATGGTCCAGATGCCTTCCACCAACCCGAACGGCCAGGCCCCTTGCAGAAACCCGTAGGCGGATCCCAGGGCGCACGAGAAGGCGAAGCCCAGGATGAACCAAGCGCTGCGTTTCTCCAGCGCGTAGCAGATCAGCATGGCCGAAACAGCGAACAAACCAAATGTTGTGAGAGGACTCACGCAGCTAGGGTAACGTAGGTCCACACGCAAGAGTGCGTGCGCCACGGAGCCCGATCGCGGATTAGTTGGACTTGCCGAAATAGCTTTCGGCGAGCTCGGGTTTTTGTTCCAGAGCGCGTTTCCAGCAGTCGCGCGCCTCGTCCTGCTGGCCCAGGCCTTTCAGCACGTGACCCAGATTGAGGAGCGCTTCGGGAAATTGATCGCGTTCCTCCAACGCTTCGCGATACAGGTGCTCGGCATCGCTCAACTGGCCCGACTTTTGCAGTAACAGGCCGGTGTTATAGAACAGCTCCGGGCTGCGCTCGCCCTTTTCGATGAGACGAGCCTGGTGTTCCAGCGCCTGATCGAGGTTATTGCTCTCAACCGCCAGAGCGGCCAAGCCGCGCAGAGCGTCGATGGAATCCGGATTGGCCGCCAGAACAGCTTCGAAGGCCTTGGCGGCGCTTTCCTGGTCGCCCATGTTCCAGCAGCAGATGCCCAGGTTCAACTCCGCCTCCATCCAGCCGGGACGGCTCTCGGTGCAGGCGCGAAACGCTTCCGCGCCGCCGCGATGGTCGCCGCGCTCCAGCCGCAGATAGCCGAGCCGGAACCAGACCTCTTCGAGATCCGAGTTCTTGGCCAGGATGCGTGTGTAGATGCGCTCGGCTTCGTCCTTCGAGCCTTGCTTATCGAGCACTGCCGCGAGATTGTGCAGGACTTCAACCTGATCGGGCGAGATTTCGAGCGCCTTTTCGTAAGCTGCCCGGGCTTTGGCCAGATCGCCCGATTCCTGGTGAATCACGCCCAAATTCACGTGCGCCTGGCTGGCGTCGGGACGAATCCGGACGGCTTCCGAGTAAGCCTTGGCGGCCTCCTCCAGGTTGTTGGTCTTCTGCCGCGCGACGCCGAGGTTGAACCAGCGGTCGAAACTCTCGGGCGTATATTCCACCAGCTTGGAGCAGAAGCGCAGCGCGGCGTCGTAATCGGCGGCGGCAAAGGCGCAGGTGGCCAGGCCTTCCAGCGCGGTCTGCGAATTGGGACGCAGCCGCAGCAGCTTTTCCGAATAATCGGAGATCATGGCGTGGTCCTTGCGCGCCATGCCGATGGTCACCAGGTTGATGATGCACTCCTCGAACTCGGGGGTGCCCGCGAGGATGGATTGATAGATCCGCGCAGCCTCGTCGAAATTCCACTGGAGCTGCAGGGTCACCGCTTTGCCGAACAGCGCGGTGACGTTGTCGGGCTGCTGCTCGAGCACGCGTTCGAAGCTGTCCGCCGCGGCGTCCGATTTTTCCAGATGCAGTTGCGCGATGCCGAGCCCCAGCCGGGCATCCAAACGGTCCGGCTGCGCTTCGGCCGCCTTTTCAAAGAAGTCCGCCGCTTCCTGCCAACGCCCCAGCCGCTCCAGGCACACCGCCAGGTTCAGGTTCGCGTTGGCGTGCTTGGGATGCATGCTGAGCAGCTTGGCGTAGCTCTGGGCCGCTTCCTCGTACATCTCCAGCTCGAACTGGATCTGCGCTTTTGCGGAAAAAATCTCGAGCGTTGCGCCCCCGCTCTCCAGCGCGCGGTTGATCTCATCCAGCGCTTGGGCGAGTTTTCCCTCCATGTGCAAGGAAACCGCTTTGGCGAGATTGGCCGGCTTGGCCGAGTCCTGCGACGACGTTCTCGAGGTGGTTTGACTCATAATGTTTGGCTCATCATGCTTGGCTCATCATGCTTGGCTCACACTCAGTTGAAAAGTCCGCTCTTGCCCTCGATTCCGTAGGGCGCAAGATAGGCGCACACCCTTCCCAGCGCATCGTACTGATGCGTAACTTCCACCCAGCGCAGCCGGGCGCGCTCTCCACGGTTCGCAAAGAATCCGACGCCGCCATGTTGCAGGCGATGATCGGTCCAGAAATCCACCACCTCGCCCTGCGTAATCACGGTAAAATCGGCGCCGCGCACGTCCACCATCACGCGATACAGGCTGTCCGGGCGCACTGTGATGGGCAGGGGCTTGCGTACGTGCGGCCCTTCCTTGCCGTTGATCACCGCGTAGCGGACCATGTCCACCAGCGGCAGCGGCCCAGGCTTCACCACCACGAACTTCATGGCGTAATAGTTGTTCAGATCCTCGGCGCGAAACACCCAGCCCATGGCCTTCTGATCGATTTGGCCCAGGAATTCGAAGCGGTAATCGACCAGCTCGAGCGTGGGCTTGTACAGCGCCAGCGGGCCTGGAAGTACGAAACCGGCCGCGTCGTACGACCAGTTGGTGGTCCGGTTGGACCGGCTCCGCCAGGCGTCCAGCCCGGCGCGGAAATCGTCGGCGAAGGAGATAGCGGCGCGGTTGGAGATGGTCTGGTTCAAGTTCTTCCAATGCTCGTTGACCACCTTCTCCACCTGTGCCATTTGAGCGGGCGGCACTACCGTTTGGATCGGTACTTTGGGGAAGGACCCGGTCACCGCGATCGCCACCAGCACCGGCAGTACAACGGTCACCAGCTTCAAATCGCGCGGGGCGCCCTTCCAAGCGGTGCGTATCCATTTCCAGGAAACGGCGGTCTCAACAACCGGCTGCGGGCGCGTGCCGCCGGAGGGTTCGACGCTTGGGTCAAGTTCCTCGGTGGGTTCGTAAAGTTCGGCGGCGGAGCTTTCACTGGATTCGGGCGCGTAGGACTCGCCGGCCGGTTCGAACTCTTGCACGGGAAGTCCAACGCTTTGTTCCAGCGCGGGCTCTTCGAGCGCGGGAAGCTCGGGAGCGTCGGAAAATGCCAGTTCGGCCGGAGCCGCGGATGCCGCGATGTCCGGCTCGTGCTGCTGTGGGATGGGCTGAATGACGGGCGGTGCGATCGGCGGTGCGATCGAAAGTGGTGGACGCGCAAACTTGAGCCGCAGCCTGCGGAGGAAGGCGGGCACCTCTGGCTCGGCCGGCGCGGCGGGAACATCCGGCTCGGCGTTGGTTTCGGTCGCCTGCTGCCCGCGGAACGCATCGCGATGTTCGTCGCAACAGAACTCGTCATTGGCGAGACTGCGCAGCGGCGCAAGCACGAGATTGCAGTAGCGGCACCTCATGAGCCCAATCTTGTTTCCATGTTAGGAGCCCGAGGCAGGAATTACCACACGGCGAAACGCTTAAGGGGTGTAGGCAATTGCGCTTACAACCGCGTGGGTATCGGGGGTTGGCCTTAGATGGGGTTGGAACCGGCGAGAGGAGCCGAGCATTCTGACTTTTCAGATAGCCTTACGAAATTAATACAATTTTTCATAGAGTCTTGGGGTCAGGTTGGTTGTTCCAACCGCACACTAAGATTGACGACGGGAGTTTTCATGTGAAAAAGGTTCGCAGTAAGTACCGGGAATGGCTTCTCCATACCAGCAGCCATGATCGTAAACCTATTTGCGCAAGTACGCAACGCCCGCAAGAGAGAGTAGGCAAGCTAAAGGTAACCACTGAGAGGCGAAGTGGTAGCAGGAAGAATCTTGCGCCCCTCGGGGCGGGCGGCATAGGCGAAGTGTACCGCGCCCGCGACAGCAAGCCGGAACCGGGCCCATGAGCATTGGCGGAGTTGGCTGACCCACAAGTGAAGGCTACACACCCCGCGAGATTTCACCGCAGCGGCTTCAGCTCGGGCTGAGCGCCGTCGGCCAGCGGATATCGATCTACGTTCAACAGCATCGAAACGAACTGGTAGTAGCCCATCACGCCTAGGATGTCGACTACGCCGCGCTCGCCGAATTTCTCCACGGCCGCGTGGAAAACAGCGTCGCTCGCCTGCTTGGTCGAGAGCACCTCGGTGCAGAAGTTATAAACAGCTTCTTCGTCCGGCTGCATGGACGTGGGGCGCTTTCCAACGGCCAGCGCGTCGATGATGGCGGGGCTCAGGCCGGCGGTAAGGGCGTTTTTGCGATGCGCCTGCCACTCAAACTGGGCGGTCCAGAAGCGCGCGGTGATCAGGATAACGAATTCACTCAGCCGCGGCGGCAGCGACGAGTTAAAGCGCATCTGGGCGCCGAACTTCTGCGCAAGATCTCCCATCTCGGGGCTACGCAGCAGGACGTTGAAGGGGCCGTCGAGCGAGGTGCGCGGGCCGGCGAGGATGCTCGCGACCAGCGTCTTCTGCTCAGGCGTCATGCTGTCGTAGGACAGCGGTTTGAAGCGGTCGCCTCGCAGGTGCAGATCGCGAGTGGTGGGGGCTTGTGCGTTCACAATGCCCAGGATAGCTAGAATCCCGGTAATCACGGCTGGCAGGCGCATGGAGTGTTCCTTTCGCTGAAGTTGATTGTATGCAAAAGCGCAATTCCGTGCATCGCTTTGGTGAGTTTGGGCGTCTCACTTGTGGTGATGCCGCATCCCAAGGCGCGCCAGAAGCTATTCTAGTATTCGATCGGAGAATCCAATGAAGACTACAAATACTCAGCCATTCCTCAGCGACGTCACCGAGCTGCGCAAGCGTGCGCGCGCCAGCCTCGATAAGGGCGCGGTGACGCCCGCGTACCAAGGCGATGTCCAGCAGACCATCGACATTCTGCAGGCCGTGCTCGCGACGGAAATCGTCTGCGTGCTCCGTTACACCATGAACGCGATCGCGGCCACCGGCATTTCGAGCGAGGGTGTGAAGGACGAATTCGAACAGCACGCCAAGGAAGAACAAGGGCACATGCGGCTGGTGGCGGAGCGGATCAACCAGCTGGGCGGATCGCCGAACTTCAATCCCGAGGGTCTGGCGACGCGGTCGGCCTCGCAGTACGTGGAAGGCGCAAACCTGGTGGAGATGATCAAGGAAAACCTGGTGGCCGAGCGGATTGCGTGCGAGCATTATCGCGAGCTGATTCGATACTTCGCCGACAAGGACCCCACCACGCGAGTGATGATGGAAGGCATCCTCACCAACGAAGAAGAGCATGCCAACGACATGCACGATCTGCTGGTGGCTCACGAAGGCAGGCCGATGCTCAAAACCCACGCGTAGCAGTAAAATGACATCGGATGCGTGTTGCGCTGGTCTGTGGCCTGGCTACGCTGGTGGTCGGCGCGGTGATTTTGACCGGAAGTTTGTTCGCCGAGCGATTGGAAGATACGTTCTACGTCCCGCTGGATGATCCTGCCATTCAATACAGTGGGACGGCGTCAGACCCAATCGCGCGCCTCGAAAAGCAGCTCGAAGGCGGCAAAGCCAAACTCGACTACGCATCGAACGGTTGGGGCTATCTTCCCTCCGTCCTGAAGCAACTCGACATCAATATTGATTCGCAGGTGCTGGTCTTTTCGCGAACCAGCATTCAGAACCAACGAATTTCGCCGCGCACCCCGCGCGCCATTTATTTCAACGACGACGTGGCGGTGGGCTTCGTTCAAAACGGCGAAGTGCTGGAGCTATCCGCGATTGATCCAAGGCAGGGCGCGGTGTTCTACAGCCTGGATACCGAGAAGACCGATCGGCCCGAGTTTGCCCGTCGCGACGATTGTCTGCGATGCCATCAGGGCGCTCCCACCATGGGCATCCCCGGAATACTGGTCAGTTCGGTGCATCCGGTGACCGACGCGGAAGCGCGCGAATCGCACGGAAGCGCGTTCATCACCGACGGCCGCACCAGTTTCAACGAACGCTGGGGCGGGTGGTACGTCACCGGAACGCACGGGTCCGAGGTGCATCTGGGAAATAATCCGGAGCTGGCCGATCCGTTGAACCCAGGCCGCGCGGTGAAAGCAGGTACGCAGAACGTGACCAGCCTCGCGGGGTTCTTCGATACCTCGCGGTACCTCGCGCCAACCAGCGACATCGTCGCTCTGATGACGCTGGAGCATCAGACGCGGATGACGAACCTGATGACGCGGATTGGATGGGACGCCCGCATCGCGCTGCGCGAGGGCAAGGGGGATTTGGACGCCGCCGCGCGCGCTCGCATCAACGGGGAGATCGAAGAGATGATCGGCTATATGCTTTTCGCGGACGAGGAGCCGCTAAAGCAGCCGGTGGCGGGGGTCTCCACGTTCACCAAGACGTTCTCCGCGCGCGGGCCACGAGACGCCAAGGGCAGGTCGCTGCGGGATTTCGATTTGCAGAAGCGGCTGTTCCGCTATCCGCTGTCTTATATGGTCTACAGCGCGGCATTCGATGGGATGCCGGACATCGTGCGCGAGCGGGTCTACCAGCGGCTTTACGATGTTCTGACGGGCAAGGACAAAAGCGCAACCTTCGCCGGAATTTCGCCCACCGACCGGCAGGCTGTGTTCGAGATCCTGCGCGCCACCAAGCCAAATCTGCCGGCGTATTGGTCTTCAGTGCGGCCGCAATAACATCCAAACCACTACTGCGATTTTGCGCGGCGGGGGGACAATCGGCAACTTCGCCGATGCTTAACCTTGTATAATTTCCCAATGCCTCTGTCGCTTGGGATTAGGATGATGCGCGCTTGCTTGCTAATAGCGCTGTTTCTCGGAGTGGCGGCACTCAGCTCCGCCAGCTCGTTGCAGGCGTCCACCTCCGCAGCGGATACCGTCTGCATCGGCAGTAGCACGCCCCCGTTCTGCGGCGTCTTCTACGACACGCAAAATTCTTCCGGGACAGCAGCCCTGAGCGGTACCTTCGGTCCGGCATCGGCCCACGAGACCGTGTCATCGGACGCGCATGCCGCATATGGGGTTCTGAACGCCAGCGCCTCTTCGTCGTACAGTGTATCGGGCACGCCCGAGAGCGACTTCGTCACGGCTAATTCCACGTTCGAGGACATCTTGACGATTACTGATCCTTCCGATCCTGCGTTGAACGGGCAACCGGGGCTGCTGTACCTAAGTTATTCGTTGGACGGCCAAGTGAGCGGATCGGCCTTCGCAGTTGTCGTCACGAAGGCTGGAACAAGCCTCGGACAACGGTGGGTTCAGCAGTACGATTCCTCCGTTGATGCCACCTTCTCGCTGCCAGATCCGATACATTTTGTGTATGGTCAGGCCTTCGGGCTTTCGGTTCAACTTAGCGTCTCAGCCGGTACTCCAACAGGTTACGGCGTTCTCAATGCGGAGACGGGATCGGGGTCAGGAAGCGCGGACTTTTTGGATACATTCGTGCTCACAGGTCTGGACCCCACAAACGCCAGCGGCGACCCGGTTACAGGAGCCGTGTTCTCTTCGCAGTCGGGTACCGTGTATTCGGTTGACGGGGTGGTTCCGGAACCTTCGGAGGCCATCCCGCTGTTGCTCGGTATCGCCGCCATTTTGCTGGCGAAGCGCCGGACAGCTACACCGCGATAAGCCCCCGCCCCAATACTGATCCCCAAGTAGGCCGCCCGACCGAGTAACAATAGAATGAATGAGTTCGTCATTGATTACAGACGCCGGGATTACAAGACGCCGGAATCGGTTGAACCTGGGTTTTCGTCCAAAACAACATGATGATAAGACAAGCTGCCGGTTGCCTTGCTGCCATCACCTTGGCGCTGGCCGCACAGACAGCGAGTCCCCAGGCGCCGTCCGCGCCCCCGCAAGTGAATGATTCGCAAGCGGAACGGGCGCTCCTCAACCAATATTGCGTCACTTGTCATAACGAAAAGCTGAAAACAGCGAGTTTGGAGCTCGATAAGCTGGACACCGCGCACGTCGCCGACCACGCCGAGAAGTGGGAACTGGTGGTGCGCAAGCTGCGGTCCGGCATGATGCCGCCCTCGGGGATGCCGCGTCCGGCCTGGGAGACCTACGAGTCGATGGTCGCCTGGCTCGAAAAGGAACTTGACCGCAGCGCGCCTGCGCAGTTCCCGCCGCCGGGCCTGCATCGCATGAATCGCACCGAGTACGCGAACGTGATTCGCGATTTGCTGGCTTTGGAGATCGATCCGGCGAAATACTTGCCGTCGGATGACTCGACGCGTGGATTCGACAACATCGCCGGTGCATTGGCGCTGTCGCCGGCGCTGCTGGAAGGCTACACCTCGGCGGCAGCCAAAATCAGCCGGATCGCGATGGGAGATGTTAGCGAACCGGCGCTCGCCACCTATCGTGTGGCGTCCGACACCACGCAGGATTATCACATCGAAGGTCTTCCGTTCGGTACGCGCGGCGGACTAGTGGTGCAGCACGAGTTTCCGGCGGATGGCGACTACGTGTTCAAAATCTTCCCCATCAACAAAGGACTGATGGACAACAACACCGCGTTCGGCGAGATCACCGGCGAGAAGCTCGAGCTTCTGTTGGACGGCGCCTGGGTGCATCAGTACGATTGGGATAAAGACGTGGCGCGCGGCAAACCCGTGCATGGCGGAACGGCCGATGTTCATTTCCATGTGAAGGCGGGGCTGCACACGGTGGGCGTAACGTTCCTTGCGACGCAGCTGGCGCCCAGCCAGGATCTGGATCAGCATTTTTTGAGGAGCACCATCGAAACCGGCGGCCTGCCGGGCTTCAAGTTTTATCCGCATGTAGGGAAAATGGAAATACTGGGGCCGTTCAAGCCGACGGGAGCGAACGAGTCGCCCACCGAGAGAAAGATTTTTGTGTGCCGTCCAAATGGGGACGCATCACAAGAGACGTCGTGCGCCAAGCAGATTGTCGATACGCTGGCGCGGCATGCCTTCCGCCGTCCGGTGACCGCGCAGGACAACGAAACGCTGATGAGTTTTTATCAGCAGGGCCGGAACGAGGGGAACTTCGATACCGGCATCGAGCGGGCGCTGCAGCGTATCCTGGCGGACCCCGAATTTGTGTTTCGCAAGGAAGCCGAGCCGGAGAACATCGCGCCGGGCCAAACTTACCACATCAGCGATCTGGAACTGGCGTCGCGGCTGTCGTTCTTCTTGTGGAGCAGCATTCCCGACGACGAGCTGATCGACATCGCGGGCAGGAACAAGCTGCACGAGCCGGCAGTGCTGCAACAGCAGGTTCGGCGCATGCTAGCGGATCCGCGCGCGGACCGGCTGATCACCAATTTCGCCGGACAGTGGCTGAACCTGCGCGCATTGGCGACTTGGGCGCCGACGGTTTCCCTGTTCCCGGATTTCGACGACAATCTGCGCCTGGCGATGCGCAGGGAAACCGAGCTGTTCGTGGGGAGCGTGGTCCACGAAGATCGCAGCTTGCTGGACCTTCTGGATGCGAAGTATACCTACCTGAACGAGCGGCTGGCCAAGCATTACGGCATCCCGGGCGTATACGGCAGCGATTTCCGGCGCGTGGAGTTGACTCCGGAGTTCGACGTGCGCCGAGGGCTCCTGGGCAAGGCCAGCACAGAGACGCTTTCATCTTATCCCCAACGCACCACGCCGACTGTCCGCGGTAAGGCGATGCTCCTGATTTTCCTCGGCGTGAGCCCGCCCGATCCGCCGCCCAACATTCCTCCGCTGAAGGATCAAGGCGCGGCAGTCCATGGCGGCGCTAAACCGACCGCGAGGCAGCAGTTGGAAATCCATCGCAAGAATCCGCCGTGTTCCACCTGCCACAAGATCATGGATCCCATCGGTTTGGCGCTGGAGAATTTCGATGCCGTCGGCACGTGGAGGACTACCGATAACGGCAGTCCCATCGATGCCACCGGCATGTTGGTGGATGGCACCAGGCTGGACGGCGTCAAGGGTATGCGCGAGGCGCTGCTGAAGTACTCTCCACAGTTCGTTCGCGTGGTAACGGAGAAGCTATTTATCTACGCGCTGGGCCGCGGCACAGAATATTACGACATGCCGCTGATTCGCTCCATCGTGCGCGATGCTGAGTCAAATAACTACCGGTTTTCATCACTAATATTAGGGATTGTAAAGAGCGAGCCGTTCCAGGTGAATCAGAAGCAGGAGAGTCAGGTCAGGGCATCTACCGAGCCGCGTCTACCGAGCCGCGACCTACCGAGCCGCGGTCTACCGAGCCGCGGTCTACCGAGCCGCGACCGTAAGGGAGTCGGTTTTTAGAGAGAGATGGCGTAATCATGTTCATTACCAAGAAGCACATTTCCCGGCGCACGATCCTTCGCGGCGCCGGCATTGCGCTCGCGTTGCCGCTGCTGGATTCGATGATTCCGGCGCAGACTTTAATCAGCAAGACGGCGGCGAACCCCAAGACTCGTTTTACCGGCATCTTCGTACCGCACGGCGCGGCGCCCGGATGGTGGGTGCCTGAAGCCGGCGGTCCGGGTGAACCGAAGCGTGAGCCGGGCGCGAAAGATTTCAAATACCCGATGATCTTCGAGCCGCTGGAGCCGTTGCGCGAGCACGTGGTGATCACGAGCGGCCTATGGTCGAAATCGGCCGAGCCTCCTCCTGGACAGACCGGCGCGGATCACTGGGTAGCGGCGGCGTTCCTGTGCGCGAATAAACCGAAGAAAACCACCGGCGCGGACATTTACGACGGGACCACCATCGATCAAATCATCGCGCAGCACGTAGGTCAGGGATCGCTTCTGCCATCGCTGCAACTGGCGCTGGAAGATCCGGGCGCCAATTCGAGCAACTGCGGGGAAGGTTATAGCTGCAGCTATTCGAACACCATTTCCTGGTCCACCCCAACACAGCCGCTGCCGATGGAACTGGATCCGCAAGTGGCGTTCGAGCGCTTGTTCGGCGCCGGAGGCAACACGGCGGACCGCGCGGCGCGGCGCGAGCAGGATCGCAGCATTCTGGATTCGGTGACGGCCAAGCTCGCGAGTTTCAAGCGGGATCTGGACCCGAGTGACCGGTCCAAGTTGGACGAATACGAAACGGATATTCGAGAGCTGGAGCGGCGGCTCGCGATCGCGAAAAAAGCCACGGGCGAGATATCTACCGATGGCGTGGTGATCCCGGCAGGCGTTCCCGAATCGTTCGATGAGCACGTGAAGTTGCATTTCGATCTGCAGCGGCTGGCGTTCCAGGCCGACATCACGCGGGTTTCAACGGTTCTCTATGCGCGCGATCTGACGTCGCGCTCGTACCCGGAGAGCGGAGTATTCGACGGCTTCCATGGTATCTCGCATCACGCCGAGAACCCGGAGACCATCGCGCGGTATGCCAAGCTGAACCAGTATCACATCAAGTGCCTGGCGTATTTTGTCGACAAGTTGAAGAATACGCCGGACGGCGACGGCACGCTGCTGGATCATTCGCTGATCCTGTACGGCAGCAACATGGGCGATTCGAACCAGCACTTGCATTACGATGTGCCGCACCTGCTCATCGGCGGGGCGTCGGGGCAGCTCAAAGGCAATCGGCATTTGGCATACCCATCGAAGACAGTTCCAACCGGAAATATGCTGGCGAGCATCCTCGACATGTACGGCGTCCACGAAGAAACCATCGGTGACAGCACCGGCCGTCTGCCAGGTTTAGTGTAGCCTCAATGGCCGCAGCACGCATTGCACTGATTTGCACTCGGGCGATCTGCGCAGGATCGCTAGCAGTGTGTTTCGTGGCGCTGGGCGCAAGCAATAGCCCCATCGCCGACGCGGCCATGAATGGCGACACGGCAACCGTGCGGTCGCTACTGCAGCAAAAGGCTGACGTGAATGCGGTCCAGGCCGATGGCGCGACCGCGATCCAATGGGCTGTCTACCGCGACGATTTGCAAATGGCGGATGTGCTCATCGCTGCCGGGGCGAACATCAAGCTGGCGAATCGCGAAGGCGCCACGCCGCTGTATCTCGCGTCGTTGCACGGAAGCGCGGCGATGATCGAGAAGCTGTTGAAGGCCGGCGGCGACCCGAATCAACTCGGACCAGAGGGCGAAACGCCGCTGATGCTGGCGGCGCGCACTGGCAATTTGGATGCGATCCGATTGCTATTGGATCATCAGGCCGATGTGAACGCCAAGGACAAGCTGCGCGGGACCACCGCTCTGATGTGGGCTACCGAGCAGTCCCATCCCGAGGCGGTGAAGTTGTTGATCGAGCATGGCGCCACCGTGAGTGTGGCGACCAATATCGACACTCGAAACGCCCGCAACAACCTGGCGAACACCGTGACGCAGCGGCTGCGCTCGAGCTTTGGGGCGTTGGGCAAAAGAGGGCCCGGATTCGATGGCACTCCGCCTCCGGCCTCGCCGACTCAACCGAACGGCGAAGACGAAATCCTGGCGTCTTTCCGGCGTCCAGCCAAGAAGGACGGCGGCGGCCTGACACCACTGGTTTACGCGGCCCGCGAAAACTGCATGGAATGCGCCAAGATTCTGGTCGAAGCGGGCGCGGATGTGAATCAGCGAACCTTCTACGGCTGGACGCCCTTGCTGGTGGCGACGCAGAATCGCCATTACAGGCTGGCCGAATATTTCTTGGAGCGCGGCGCGAATCCAAATACGCCGAACAATGGCGGCTGGTCGCCTCTGTATCTGGCCACCGACAATCGGAATATCGAAGGCGGCGATTACCCGGTGCGCGCGCCGGACATGGACCACCTGGATTTCATCAAGCTGCTGATCGCCAAGGGCGCGAATGTAAACGCGCGCGTCTGCGGCGTGGAATCGAAGCCCGACAAGTGCACTGGCGATAGCACCGAGACGCGGACCAACTTCACCATGCAGTGGCTGTTCGAGGATGGCGCCACGCCGTTCCTGCGCGCGGCGCAATCGGGCGATGTCACGCTCATGAAGCTGCTCCTGGAGCACGGCGCCGATCCGAAAATCTTCACCGCGCACAACGTCACGCCGCTAGCGGTGGCCGCGGGCATTGGCTGGGTGGAAGGCGTGACATACGAATGGTCGCCCGAGGAGAATCTGGAAGCGGTGAAGATGTGCCTGGCCTTGGGGCTAGATCCGAACGTCGCCGATGACGAAGGCCGGACGGCATTGCATGGCGCGGCGCACAAAGGCCGGTTGGAAGTGATTCAACTGCTGGCGGATCATGGGGCCGACTTGAACGCGCACGATGGTGGAAGCCGCGATAGCGTGAACGGCGCGCTGCTGGGAAAGACCTGGATACCGATCGATTGGGCGCGCGGTTTGGTGCGCGTGGGCGTCCAATCGGCCATTCCGCATCCGGAAGCCGCGGCGCTGCTCGCCAAGCTGATGACGGAACGGGGCATTCCGATCCCGCCGCCACCATCGTCATCCATTTGCTTGACGAAGGGGCTGAACGGCTGCGAGTAAGCGGCGCAGCGTCAAAGATTTAGCCGGTTGTCGGAAACGAACGCCGGGTTCCAAGTCACTTTGGCAGGCTCCCGAAACTCCGGATTCTCTTCCTTCAGCAGCGCGACCGTGGCCTCCACGGCGGCGTCCTTAGCTTCTTCTTCGCCATTGGCGGTGATTTCGGCCTCATGATGCGAATCGCCCAACAGTTGCAGGCGCCAGGTGGACTCGCCCGAGGCTTCCAAAAGAAGCCAATAAGGCCCCAAGCGGGTTGTGAGTTTATGAGCCAAAGTTAAAAGATGTCGACGGTAGCTAGCAAGTAGGATGCTAGAAGCGGGTGAATAGTTACCAACGCGCGCCCTTGCCGCGTCCTCCACCACCGCCGCCACCCTTGAATCCGCCGCGGCCGCCGCCACCACCACCGGGCCGGCCGCCGGAGCGCTCTTCGCGTGGGCGCGCTTCGTTCACGCTGAGGTCCCGGCCATGCAGATTGCGGCCGTTGAGCGCGGCGATCGCGCTGGATGCTTCGTTTCGATTGGTCATCTCGACAAAGGCGAAGCCGCGCGGCTGGCCCGTATCGCGATCGCGCACGATGTTGACTCGTTCCACGGCTCCGAATTCGTTGAACGCCGCCTCCAGGTCTTCCTGGGATGTCTCGTAGGAAAGATTCCCTACGTAGATGTTGGTCATGTGGACACTCCTTGCTGCGGGTCACTTGGCAGCGTGATTCACGATTACAGACGAACTGGCGTGCGCCGTGGCGCGAGGCGAAGTCGCGAGCAAATTGGACTGGTTTTCATGGTAGCACGAGCGCCAGCGGCAGCTAACTTGTCACACGCACCAGCACTTTGCCCATCGGTCCTTCGGCCAGCCGCGCAAAGGCCGCCTTAACATCTTCAAAGGAGAAGATTTTATCGATCACGGGCTTCTCCCCGGCCGCGTTCAGCCGGTCTGTGATCTCGGTCCAAGCTGCCTGCGCCGTTTCTGCCGTAAAGTCGGACACCGCTACGCCACCGATCCGGTTGCGCCGAAAGAACAGCGTCGCGGTGTTGAACTCGGGCACCTCGCCGCCGCTTCTCCCCACCACGCTGATCCGGCCTCCATGACCGAGCATGGCGATTACCTGGTTGAACAATGCCGCGCCGACATTGTCGACGGCGATGTCCACTTTTTGTGGGGCGATCGCGGCCATCACGAGCTTGCGCAGGTTCGGATCCGCCGGGTTGAAAACGAAATCCGCTCCGAGTTCCTTCAATCGAGCGCCTTTTTCGGAGCTCCGCGACAGCGCCACTATTTTCAATCCCATGGACTTGCCGAGCTGGACCGATGCCGTACCCACGCCGCCCGAAGCGCCTGTGACCAGCAACACGGCGCCCGGCGCAAGCGGCGCCGGCGGATCGCTCCATTGGGTGAGCGCCTGCCAGGCCGTGAGATAAACCAGCGGAGCGGCAGCCATCTCCTCCAGCGACCAGCCTTTGGGAGGACGAGCGACGGACTCGGCCGGAACCACGACTTTTTCCGCGAGCGTGCCCCACACCTCCACGCCGACATCGCAACGCAGGATGCCGACCGTATCGCCGGGGCGCACATTCGTCACC
>Ga0302324_100003510_pt1 | contig 35361 bp, 30 predicted proteins | sample Palsa_T0_1_FD_201949 | JGI IMG/M metagenome (GOLD analysis project Ga0302324, IMG submission 201949) | Peat permafrost microbial communities from Stordalen Mire near Abisko, Sweden - Palsa_T0_1 | ecosystem: Environmental > Terrestrial > Soil > Palsa > Peat permafrost | place: Sweden: Abisko...
ACGCGATTTTCGTTTTCGATAACGCCTTCATCCCGTGGGAAAACGTCCTCATCCACCGCGACCTTGAACGGTTGAAGACGTTCTACCCGCAGTCCGGATTTTTCAACGGCTTTACGTTCCAGGGCTGCACGCGGCTCGCGGTCAAGCTCGATTTCATCGCAGGGCTTCTCTACAAGGCGGCGCGTGTGACCGGCGTCGAGACGTTTCGCGGCGTGCAAGCGCAGATCGGCGAAGTCATCGGCTGGCGCAACCTGTTCTGGTCGCTGACTGACGCGATGGCCTACAATCCGGTGCCGTGGGTCAACGGCGCCGTGCTACCCAATCCGCGCGGCTCGGCCAGCTATCGCCTGTTTATGACCGAGGCCTATCCGGCGGTGCGCAACATCGTTGAAAAGGTGATCGCGTCCGGACTTATTTATCTTCCCTCGCACGCGCGCGACTTTAAGAATCCGAATATCGACAAATATCTCGCGCGCTACGTCCGGGGATCGAACGGCATCGATTACAAAGAGCGCATCAAGATCATGAAGTTGTTGTGGGACGCCATCGGTACCGAATTCGGCGCCCGCCATGAGCTTTATGAAATGAATTATTCCGGTAGCCACGAAGTTATTCGCGTGTTTCAATTGCAACAAGCGATGGGAAACGGCACTCTGAAGGAGATGGAAGCGCTCGCCGATCGATGCATGGCTGATTATGACGAGGACGGCTGGCGCCATCCGGCCTATCATGCCTCGGATATTTCCGTGCTCGACGAGCTCTGAAAAAACTCAACTGCGCGGCCGGTACGCTCGAAGCCGGCGGCGACGGCCGAGGACTTGACCCCGCAATCCGTCCGCCGGCACACAAGCGATGATTAGGGGAAGCGCGGAGGACAATCATGGACCTTCGGTTCACGCAGGACGAAATTGCGTTTCGCGACGACGTTCGCGCCTTTATGAAACAAAAGCTGCCGGCCGCCATTCGCTCAAAGGTGATCGAAGGCCGCCGGCTTTCCCGGGATGATCTCGTCGAGTGGCAGCGCATCCTCAACGCCCAGGGCTGGGCGGTGCCGCATTGGCCGCAGGAATGGGGCGGCACCGGCTGGAGTACGGTGAAGACCTACCTCTTTCGTGACGAAATGCAGCAGGCCCCCGCGCCTGAGCCGCTGCCGTTCGGACCGAACATGGTGGGGCCGGTCATCATCGCTTTTGGCAATGACGCGCAGAAGAAAAGATTTCTGCCGCGTATCGCGAACCTCGACGATTGGTGGTGCCAGGGCTTTTCCGAGCCCGGTGCCGGCTCCGATCTCGCTTCGCTGAAAACTTCCGCCAAGCGCGCCGACGGACACTATGTCGTCAACGGCCAAAAAACCTGGACCACATTGGCGCAATATGCCGACTGGATTTTTTGTTTGGTCCGCACCGACCCCGCGGCCAAGAAGCAGGAGGGCATTTCTTTCCTGCTGATCGACATGAAGTCGCCCGGTATCACCGTACGTCCGATCCAGACCATCGACGGCGGACATGAAGTCAACGAAGTATTTTTCGACGACGTGAGGGTGCCGGCCGAAAACCTGGTGGGCCAGGAAAACAAGGGCTGGGACTATGCCAAATTCCTGCTCGGCAACGAGCGCACCGGTATTGCCCGGGTCGGCGCGTCGAAAGCGCGCATCCGCCGCCTCAAGGAGTTGGCCGCGCTCGAGCAATCAGGGGGCAAATCGCTCATTGCCGACGAACGCTTTCGCGCCAAGATCGCCGCCGTCGAGGTCGAACTCAAGGCGCTGGAGATGACGGAATTGCGCGTCGTGGCGGAACGCACGCACAGCAACAAACCGGATCCCGCCTCTTCCATCCTCAAGATCAAAGGTTCGGAAATCCAGCAGATCATCACCGAACTCTTGCTCGAAGTCGTCGGCCCTTATGCGTTGCCCGATCAGACGGCGCACGACGAGGATGAAAGATGGAACGAGCCGCCCGTCGGGCCGGATTGGGGCGGTCCGCTCGCCGCGCAATATTTCAATACGCGCAAGACCACCATCTACGGCGGGTCGAACGAAATCCAAAAGAACATCATCGCCAAAGCGATTTTGGGGTTGTGATGTTGAATCGTCATTGCGAGCGAAGCGAAGCAATCCAGTACATGCAACGATCTGGATTGCTTCGTCGTTTCGCTCCTCGCAATGACATGTAGGGAATCTCGATGGATTTCGCGCTGAGCGAAGAGCAGACTTTGTTGCGCAACAGCGTCGAGCGGCTGTTCGCCGAACAATACACATTCGATGCGCGCAAGCGCTATGCGCAGGAACCGGGAGGCTTCAGCCGGGCGCTGTGGCGCCAATACGCCGAGCTCGGCCTGCTCGGCCTGGCGTTCTCGGAAGAGGATGGCGGATTGGCCGGCGGATCGGTCGAGACCATGATTATCATGGAGGCGATCGGCCGGGCGCTGGCGCTCGAACCGTATCTCGCCACCGTCGTACTGGCCGGTGGGTTGCTGCGGCTCGGCGGCAGCGACGGGTTGCGCCGCGAACTTATTCCGCAAATCGCCGCCGGCGACCTCATCTTGGCGTTCGCGCACAGCGAACGGCAGGCCCGCTACCATCTTGCCGACGTCGCCGCCACGGCGCGCCGCGACGGTACCGGTTATGTGCTCGACGGCGCGAAAACTCTGGTGCTGCACGGCGACAGCGCGAAAAGCTTTGTGGTTTCGGCGCGGGTGGGCGGCGGACAGCGCGAGCAAAACGGCATCGCGTTGTTTGTTGTCGATGCCGGGTCACCCGGGCTTGCGACGCGCGGCTACGACACCGTCGACGGTCAGCGCGCCGCCGAAGTGACCCTCTCCAGCGTGCGGGTCGGCGCGGATGCCGTCATTGGCGATCCGGGAGCCGCTTTCCCTCTGATTGAAAAGATCGTGGATGCGGCAATGGCCGCACTTGCCGCCGAGGCCGTCGGCGGCATGGCGGCCATGCACGAGCTCACGGTCGACTACCTCAAGACGCGAAAGCAATTCGGCGTCACCATCGGCAGCTTTCAAGCGTTGCAGCATCGCGCCGCCGACATGCTGGTGGCGCTGGAGCAGGCGCGCAGCATGGCGCTGCTCGCCACCGTGATGGCGGATGAGCAAGACGTCCGCGAACGGCGAGCGGCCATTTCAGCTGCGAAAGTGCAGATCGGGCGTTCGGGCCGCCTGGTCGGCCAGCAGGCTATTCAGCTCCACGGCGGCATCGGCATGACGATGGAGGCGAAGGTGGGACACTATTTCAAGCGTGTCACCACCATCGACACCATGTTCGGCGACGCCGATTATCATCTCGGCTTGCTGGCGGCGTCGGGCGGCCTGATCGCGGCCTAGCGAGATCACCCGCGTAGCGCTCAGGCCGACAACGCTTCCTTGGTCAGCAGCGGATAATCGGTATAGCCCTTCGGCCCCGGCGTATAGAAGGTCGTCGGATCCGGTGCGTTCACCGCAGCGCCCTTCTTCCAGCGCTCGACGAGATCCGGATTGGCAAGGAACGGCCGACCGACAGCAATCAGATCGGCTTTGTGGGCTGCGAGATCAGCTTCCGCGCGCGCCGCATCGTAACCGCCGGAGAGAATGAGCACGCCTTTGAACTCCTTGCGAAACGTGTCTTTGATCGACTGCGGCACGGCCGGCGCGCCAATCGCCGAATGATCGACGAGGTGCACATAAAGTATTCCAAGCTTGCTCAGCTCTTTGGCCAGAAAGGTGTAGTCGGTTTCGAGCGCCGGATAATGCGGCATGTCATTGAACACGCCATAAGGCGATAAGCGGATGCCTACCCTGTCCTTGCCGATGGCGTCCGCCACCGCCTTGACGACCTCAAGCGCGAAGCGCGCGCGACGCTCGATGGCGCCGCCGTAAGCATCGGTACGCTGATTGGAGGTCGGCCGGATGAATTGCTCAAGCAGATAGCCATTGGCGCCGTGTAGTTCGACGCCGTCGAACCCCGCCGTCCTCGCGTTTTTCGCGGCATGCACGTATTCGCCGATCGCGGTCTTGATGTCGGCTTCGGTCATCTCGTGCGGTGTAGGATGCGGCTTCGCTCCCTCGGCATCAGTATACATTTCGCCGGCGGCGACGACCGCCGAAGGCCCGAGTATCCGCGCACCCGCCGGCAGATTGTTCGGGTGGCCGATCCGGCCGGTGTGCATCAATTGCAGAAAGATCTTAGCGCCGCCGGTATGAACGGCATCCGTCACCTTTTTCCAGCCCGCAACCTGCTCGTCGGAAAAGGCGCCGGGAATGCGCGGATAGCCTAATCCGTTCGGCGAAGGTGAAGTGCCTTCGGTAATGATCAATCCCGCCGACGCGCGCTGTTTGTAATATTCCACCATCAGATCGTTCGGCACATTGCCGATGGCTCGGCTGCGAGTCATCGGCGATGTGACCAAATGATTTTGCAGCGTGAAAGTCCCGAGCTTGGTCGGCGAATAAAGCAACGACATTAATGTCCCTCCAAAAAAGCACCCCGGCGGTGATGCCAACCACATGGCGCGGCACATGACCGTGCACAAGAGCGCAGATCACGGAATGGTTCATAAAGACGAAGTAAAAAGGGTGTTGCGAAAAAATCGCTGCGTACTGATCAGGTTGATTCACAGAACGATTTTACCGGCATCCGGCCTTTGCGGGACAATCTTGCTGACCGACGCCCGACTTGCATGGCAGCAATTCCATTCGCGCCCAGGCTCAGCGCTGTTACGTAGGATCATCGATGTTACCGGCTTTTCTCCAACCGCGGTCAATCACGGCGGAAAACGACGCTTAAATTGTTCGCCGGCATCGCGACCGTCTCGGTCAGATGAAGACCGTGACGCCGCGCCAGCGCGGTCACGTCGGCGAGGTCGCGTATTTCCCACTCCGGGTTTTGCGCCTTAAGCCAGGCATCGAAATCCTTGTTGCTTGCCGCGGTGTGGCGGCCGTCAATCCGGTACGGGCCGTAGAGGTAGACGATCCCGCCGGATCGCAAGGTACGGCCGGCGCCAGCCATCAATCCTTCGGTGACGCGCCACGGGGTAATGTGAACCATGTTGTTGCAAACCAGCGCATCGGCGCTATCGATCGGCCAGTGCTCCGCTGTCACATCAAGGTGCAACGGCTCCAGCAGGTTTGGCAAGCCGGCCGCCACGCGGTGGGCGGCAATGCTCGAAAGCGCGCCGTCATCGGCGTCTGTCGGCTGCCATCTCAGCGACGGCAGGTTTTGAGCAAAGAAAACGGCGTGTTCGCCGCTGCCGCTCGCGATCTCGAGGACGAGACCTGCGCGTGGTAAGACCCGCGCGAGCACATCGAGGATCGGGTGGCGATTGCGCGCGACATGTGCATGGTAAAGGCGCGGATCGGAGGCGTCGTCCATCGCGGGCACCAAAAACTATTTGCCCGTCTCCAGCCACTTTTGTTCGCGGGCGTAAAACGCTTGCACGAGATCGGGCCGGTCGTCGCCGAGAAGATCGGGGTTCAACGTGTAGCCGCGTTTGACTTGCGTGTAGCCGATGAATCTGTAGGACGGCCGCAAGCTCTTGATCACATCCCAATCGACCGGCAGAGGATCGCGCGGGTCGACGGTCTGCATCTGATCGCGCTGATAGATTCCCTCGAAGGAGCCGAGTTTCCAGCCGCGCGTGGTCCTGATGACGCGCGATACGAAGCGGCAATACTGAAAGGTGTCGAACTCGATGCCGTCAAAGGTCAGCCTGTCGAAGATGACCGCCGGCGATTCGACGAGCGCGCGGTCTTGGTTGATTTCGAGGCGCGCCGGCATGATCCAGTGCTTGGCCTGGCTGCCCGACGTCATCTTTTTCCGCGAAGCTTCGGCGAAATCCTCGATGCTGCCGTCGAACCAAGTAGTCCGAACCGGGGCATTCGGCTCGTAGCACGCAATCATCGCGGGGAAATCGCGCTGATCGCGACACAATCGCTCGTACCGCACCAAGTCGAAAATCTCAGTGCGGTCGAGCAGGCGCTCCAGCCGCGCCTGGATTCCCGTTTCACTAGTCATCAGGCCCCGCTCCTCAAATCCACGGAGCGCCTAGCCGCAATTAACGTCTCACAAAAGATTACTACGTCCTTCTCAACCAGAAAGGGACGCCAATGAGCCTACAAGGACGTCAAGGAACGCACTTGCCCCAAGCGTCGCGGTGCCAGCCGCGGCCACATCCACCCGCTACGTCGGTGACGTAACTTGCATGATCGGCTGCTTGCGCAATCGCCTTGCCATTGGCCGGAGCCGCCGAAACAACCCCGGTCCCAGCCAAGCTTGCGCCGGCCGCCATCACGATCGCGATCATCAGGTAACGCATATTTCGAATCCTCCACATTTGCGCGGAAACCGTGCCATCGAATCGGCGCGCCGTAAAGCACGCGCGCGGAAGCATCCACCGTTGTCACGCGGGGTGCATGTTGCATAAGTTACGCTTAGACGAACGCCGACAACGCGTCGAAATTGCCAACCAACGCCCGGCCATAGGTTTCGTGTGGAACTTCGCCGCCGAGCAGGCCGTGACGGCTTGCCATGTCCAGGTCGCGCCAGACGCGCTGGATCGGATTTGATTCGGCAAAAGCACTGGCGCCTCGCACGCTCGCTTCAATTAACTGCGCAACCGACTAAACTTGCGCCGCCCGCTCATTCGGCGGCCGTTGCCGAGAATCGCGCATCAGCGCCGGCGACCGCAGGCGAAAGATACACACCTTGGCGAAGCAACTCGTGCTGGATGGAGCGCACGGCCACATGGCGCGGAGGCGTGCTATTCGCGGCGGCGAGCGCGGCCGCAACGCCTGCGGCTTGACCGGTGAGCCAGCATTGCGGGATTTCGCGCAAAAAGGTGTGAGAGTTTGGGTCACAGGCAACGTGGCGTCCCGCGCCTAAAATGCCATCGAGCGCCTCCGGCACGAGCGCGCCGTACGGCACAGATATATTCGGCGTCTTCGGCGACAGCGACGGCGACACGCCGATCTCGTCGTCAAAGACCAAGCCGCCATCCCACTGCTGCCGAGTCACTTTGCGCACGCCGACAAGCCGTCTTGAGTGACGCACGCCGATCTGCGGCGCACCCAGCATCAGAAAGGCATCGGAAAAGCCCGGCGCCGCTTTGCGATAAATATCGAGGTGGCCGACGGCCAGCTCGCGCGAGCGCAATTCGACAGCGGTAAGGTCCTCGACATCGACTGCGCTGTAGCCAGCAAGCCGCGGCCCCATGAACAAGGCCACGTCGTTGCGCCACGAAACGAACGGCTTCTCAAAATATTTTATTTGCTCCCGGCCGAGCGTCATGAAGGCTGCGAAGGCGTCCGGCTCCGTGCCGCGGAATCTGAGCCATCGCTCCATGTCGACGCCGCCGAACAGAAACGCGGTGTTCATGCAATGATGGATGTCGCCGGCGTCGATGTCGGAGTCGCACGCCGCACCTGACCGAGCAATCAAATCGGCATCGCCGGTCGTATCGACGACGACCTTGGCGAGCACCGCGTGGCGGCCTTCCTTGCTTTCGAAGATGACGCCCTTGACATTGTTGCCCTCGACAATCGGCGCCGCCGCCCAAGCGTGGAGCAACAGCCGCACCTTGGCTTCATTAGTCATCTGCATCGAAAGCGTCTTGAGCGCTTCGGGATCGATGGTCGGCGACCACGTGACGACGCCGTGATAGGCCGCGGTCCGTTGCGCCCAATAGGCCGCCGTGGCGGCGTCGCGACTGCCCCAGTCGGCCTGTGGCGGGCCCGCGACTGCGCCTTTCGGCAGCCGGTCAACAAGCTCTTCGGCAAGACCCCGGATAATGTGCCGGCCGGACCAATCGGTCATGCGGTCGATCCAAATAACAAGACCGCCGGTCGAAAGCCCGCCGAGATGATTGTATCGCTCAACCAACAGCACATCGGCTCCCAGCCGTGCTGCGGCAATGGCGGCGGCCGTTCCGGCGGGTCCGCCGCCGACTACGAGCACGTCGGTTTCGGCGAACACCGGGACTTCGCGCTCCGGCTCGACAATCGTTTTCGAAGGACGCGCTCGCTTGGTGCGGCCGCGTCCCTGGAAAAGCTCGATACCAACCGCCGCGCCAATGCTGCTCGAGAAGTTGCCGCTGCCTGGCGGCTCGCGGAAAATCTCGCCCTCTCGAACCGAACGGCCGGAGGAAGGTGCGTCTTTGTCGCCGCTCATCGGTTGGGCCTCACAGCCGCTTCGCATGCTCGCGCAAACCCGGTCGAACACAGGCTTTGGATCAGGATATGCTTTAGCAATGAGGTTCGCTAGTTGTGCCTATTTCCTCCGGTAACGCCGGAATTGGAGGATCTCCTGTGAAGACGGCTATCACCGAAATGTTCGGCATCCACCACCCGATCATTCAGGGTGGCATGCATTTTGTCGGCTTTGCCGAGCTCGCGGCAGCGGTATCGAATGCCGGCGGACTCGGCATTATCACCGGGCTGACGCAACGGACGCCGGATTTGCTGGCGCGTGAGATCGCGCGCTGCCGCGAGATGACCGACAAACCGTTTGGCGTGAATTTGAGCTTCCTGCCCTCGGTCAATCCCCGGCCCTATCCGGAATACATCGCTGCGATCATCGACGGCGGCGTCAAGATCGTCGAGACCGCCGGACGCAATCCGGAGCAACATCTGCCGCCGCTGAAGAAAGCTGGCATCAAGATCATCCACAAATGCACGTCCGTGCGCCATTCGCTCAAAGCCGAGCGCATCGGCTGCGACGCCGTGAGTGTCGATGGCTTTGAATGCGGCGGTCATCCGGGCGAAGACGACGTCCCGAACATGATTTTGCTGCCGCGCGCCGCCGACGAATTGAAGATTCCGTTCGTAGCATCGGGCGGCATGGCGGACGGACGAAGCCTCGTCGCAGCGCTGGCGCTCGGCGCCGCCGGCATGAACATGGGCACGCGCTTCATCGCCACCAAAGAGGCGCCGGTGCACGACAATGTTAAACAAGCCATCGTCGCTGCGTCCGAACTCGACACCCGATTGATCATGCGCGCGCTGCGCAATACCGAGCGCGTGCTCAAAAATAGAGGCGTCGAGCGCTTGCTCGACATCGAGCGGACGAAAGGCGCCGCTGTGCAGTTCGCCGACATCAAGGAGCATGTCTCCGAGGTCTATCCGCGAATTCTGCTCGGCGGTGAAATGGACGCCGGCGCGTGGAGCTGCGGCATGGTCGCCGGATTGATCCACGACATCCCGACCGTCAGCGAATTGATTGAGCGGATCATGAACGAGGCCGAGCGCTTGATCCGCGATCGGCTACCCGGACTGCTGGATGGCGTCGCGACCGCAGCGGCGAAGGTAGCGTGAGCGTGAGAATGAGGAGAGGCGCGATCACGCTGACCGTGGCTCTCGCGCTGATCGCGTTCGGCCTGAACGGTAGCTTCGCCGCGGCAACAGACCTGCCGGAAAAGCAGGCGATCGTCACCCAATTGCAGCAAGCCGTGCGCGCTAACGACAAAGCGTGGCTCGCCGCGCACACGAGATATCCGCTCAGCTATTTCGGGCGAGGAAAACGCATCATCCGCGGCAAGGCTGCCTTCATCCGTAATTACGCTTTGCTGTTCGGCGCGAAATTGCGCGCGGCGATACTGGTGCAGGATCCGGCGAACGTATTCGAGAATTGGCAAGGACTGATGGTCGGCGAGGGGCGCTACAACGTGTGGGTTCGCGATACCGGCAATGGCGGCGCCAGCCATCAGATCGTCGCCATCAACGGCTCGTGAAGGGAGGTCCCCTCTTAAGCCCGAGCGGCTGGCATCGCATTGACCTTAAAGAACTTTCATGCCACGTCGCGTCACCTTTAGATTGACCCGATGACGCCGCCAAAAATGGCCACCGACCGTTACAACGCCGCAGAAGCCGAGGCCCGCTGGCAACGCGTCTGGGGAGAGCGCGGCATCTTCGCCACGCCGAACACCCACGATAAGCCCAAATACTACGTGCTGGAGATGTTCCCCTACCCTTCGGGACGCATCCATATGGGCCACGTGCGCAACTACACCATGGGCGACGTGGTGGCGCGGGTGAAGCGGGCGATGGGCTTTGCCGTGCTGCATCCGATGGGCTGGGACGCGTTCGGCCTGCCCGCCGAAAACGCCGCGGCCGAACGCAAGATCCATCCCAAAGCGTGGACCTACGACAATATCGCGGTCATGAAGGCGCAGCTCAAATCCATGGGGCTGTCGCTCGACTGGAGCCGGGAGATCGCGACCTGCGATCCGCATTATTATAAACACCAGCAGGCGATGTTTCTCGACTTCTTGCAGGCCGGGCTGGTCGAGCGGCGCAAATCGAAGGTGAACTGGGACCCGGTCGATCACACCGTGCTCGCCAACGAGCAGGTGATCGACGGCCGCGGCTGGCGGTCCGGCGCGCTGGTCGAGCAACGCGAGCTGACGCAGTGGTTCTTCAAGATCACCGATTATTCGCAGGAGCTCCTCGACGCACTCGATATGCTCGAGCGCTGGCCGGAAAAAGTCCGGCTGATGCAAAAGAACTGGATCGGCCGCTCCGAGGGCTTGCTGGTGCGCTTCGCGCTCGAGCCGAGCACTGCACCGGGCGCGCCCAATGAGCTGGAAGTTTTTACGACGCGCCCTGACACTTTGTTCGGCGCCAAATTTCTTGCGCTGGCGCCGGATCATCCGCTCGCCGCCGCTGCGGCGAAGAAAAATCCGGCGCTCGCCGCTTTCATCGAGGAATGCCGGCATCGGGGCACGTCGCAGGCGGCGATCGACACCGCCGAGAAGATGGGGTTCGACACCGGCATCAAGGCGAAGCATCCGTTCGACCCGTCGTGGCAGCTGCCGGTCTACGTCGCCAATTTCATTTTGATGGACTACGGCACTGGCGCCATTTTCGGCTGCCCGGCGCACGACCAGCGCGACCTCGACTTCGTCAACAAATACGGCCTCGGCAACATCCCGGTGGTATGCCCGCCTGGACAAGACCCGAAGACTTTTGTCATTACCGGCACCGCTTATGATGGCGACGGTACATTGATCAATTCGCGCTTTCTCGACGGCATGACCGTGCCGCAGGCCAAGGAAGAAGTCGCGCGGCGGCTGGAAAAAGAAACGAGCGGCGGCCGGCCGATCGCGCAACGCCAAGTCAATTTCCGCCTGCGCGACTGGGGCATTTCACGGCAGCGCTATTGGGGTTGCCCGATACCGGTCATCCACTGCGAAAAATGCGGTGTCGTCCCGGTGCCGAAATCCGATTTGCCGGTGACATTGCCGGAGGACGTAACCTTCGACCGGCCCGGCAATCCGCTCGACCGCCATCCGACCTGGAAACACGTCAAGTGTCCGCGCTGCGCCGGCAAGGCGGTGCGCGAAACCGACACCATGGACACCTTCGTTGACTCGTCGTGGTATTTCATCCGCTTCACCGATCCATGGATCGACACCGCCCCGACCGACCGCAAAGTGGCGGACGCCTGGATGCCGGTCGATCAATATATCGGCGGCATCGAGCACGCGATTCTGCATCTCCTCTACAGCCGCTTTTTCACCCGCGCGATGAAGAAGACCGGACACATCGGACTCGATGAGCCCTTCGCCGGGCTGTTCACCCAGGGGATGGTGGTGCACGAAACCTACCGCCGGGCCGACGGCGAATGGGCCTCGCCGGCGGAAATTACCATTGAGACCAGCGGCGATAGCCGGCGTGCGAACCTAATCTCCACCGGCGAGCCGATTGAGATCGGGCCGCCCGAAAAAATGTCGAAGTCGAAGCGCAACACGGTCGACCCCGACGACATCATTTCCGAATACGGCGCCGATGTTGCGCGGTGGTTCATGCTGTCGGATTCGCCTCCGGAGCGCGACGTCGAGTGGACCGAACGCGGCGTGCGCGCGCGCGCGGGTTTTGTGCAGCGGCTGTGGCGGCTTGTTGGTGAGGCGGCAGAGGTCGCCAAATCGGCTCCCGCCGCGCGGCCCGAGCAGTTTTCTTCCCCCGCGCTCGCGCTCCGCAAGGCGACCCATCAGGCGCTCGCCAAGGTCACTGATGACATTGAAAAGCTGCACTTTAATGTTTGTTTGGCGGCGATCTATGAATTCTCCAATATCCTCAATGAGGTAATCGGAGATATCGGGGCTGAAGATGGGGACGGTGGCAAAGGCGCGGCGCCTGACCGGTTCAGTGGTGCCGCAGACCTGGCGTGGGCCATACGCGAAGCGGTTAATATTCTCGTGCAACTCTTTAGTCCGATGATGCCCCATCTCGCCGAGGAATGCTGGGCCGCACTCGGTCACGAGGCCCTGGTCGCCCAGGCGCCGTGGCCGCAGGCCGAGCCCGATTTATTGATCGAGCACACCATGACGCTCCCGGTCCAGATCAACGGGCGAAAACGCGCCGACATCACCGTGCCGCGCGAGGCCGGCAAAGCCGATATCGAGGCTGCCGTGCTCGCGCTCGATGCGGTAAAAAGGGCGCTGGACGGCAAGGCACCGAAAAAGGTGATCATCGTGCCGCAACGGATCGTCAATGTGGTCGCGTGATCTCCTCAGGCGCTGGCGCAAGCCTGCAGGCATTCTGGTCGTCGCCTGCGCGCTCGGCGGCCTGACCGCCGGCTGCTGGCAGCCGCTCTATGGCAAGCCGCCCGGCGTCAACGCCGACAGCGCGTACGATAAGTTTCTGGCCACCGAAATTCCGCCGATCGTCGCCGTTCACGGCACACCTGCCGAACGTATCGCGGTCGGCATGTTCAACGCGCTGCAATTCGATTTGCACGGCGGCGCGACGGTTAGCGCTCCAACTTACCGGCTCGTGGTCAATGTCGGAACCTCGCAATACACCGCGGTGCTCGACCCGGTCACCGGGCGCCCGAATACGCAGATCGACGCGGTGATCGCCAATTATTCCCTGGTTGAGATCGCAACCAACAAGGCGGTGGTCCAGGACAATTGCTTCGCTCATGTCGACTTCGACATACCGGGCTCCGAGCAACGCTTCGCCAAACAGCGCGGGCAGCGCGACGCCGAAGACCGGGCGATTCTCCTCGCCGCCGAGACCATCAGGAACCGCTTGGCGTCGTATTTCGTCGCCGGCACATAGTGGAGCGGATTTGACATTCGCTACCACCGGGCCGCAAACTCGTGAAGCGAATGTCAAATCAAAAGTCCACTAGCACTGATATTTGTTAGTGGTCCTTTGATTCTAACATTCGCCTGATAGCCTGCCGAACCGGGATGCGAATGTTAGAATCGGACCACTAAGGCATGGTCGCCGTCAAATCGGGGAACGCAGACGCGTTTCTTGCCAAGCCCGATCGCCTCCCCGATGTGATTCTTATATTCGGCGAGGATTCGGGCCTCGTCAGCGAGCGCGTCAGAGCGCTAATCGGCGCGTCGGTTGACGACCCGGATGATCCGTTTTCGCTGGTGCGCCTCGACGGTGACGAGATCGCCGCCGATCCTGCGCGCTTGCTGGACGAGGCGCAGACCATACCGCTGTTTGGTGGCCGGCGCGCGGTATGGGTTAGAGCCGGCGGACGCAATTTCGCGGCCGCCCTCGAAGCGGTGCTGGCGCTGCCGAAGAGCGAGTGCCGCGTCGTGATCGAGGCCGGCGACCTGCGCCGCACTGCGCCGCTCCGGGCGGTGTGTGAGCGCGCCAAGAATGCGGCGGCGGTGCCCTGCTACCCCGATAACGAAGCGGCGCTGGAGCGCCTCATCGATGGCGAAATGCGCGCCGCCGGTCTGTCGCTTAAACCGGAGGCGCGCGCCCTGCTTGTCACGCTTCTCGGCGGCGACCGCGCGGGCTCGCGCAGCGAGATTCGCAAGCTCGTGCTGTACGCCCACGGCCGCGCCGAGGTCGGCCTCGACGAGGTGAAGGCCGTGGTCTCAGACGCTTCGGACCTGGGGCTGGATGAACTCATAGATACGGCATTCGCTGGCCGGACCTCGGAGCTCGATCCCTTGCTGAGCAAGGTGCGCGAGGACGGCACGTCGATAGGGTCGATTTTCTTTGCCGCCCAACGCCAACTCGCGCAGCTGCACAAGTGGCGAACAGCAATGGAAGCCGGCGAGCTATCCTCGGTAGACCGAGCAATGCCTCCGGTGCACTTCAGCCGCAAGGAGCTCGTAGGCACGGCGCTACAGCGTTGGAGCGCCGCGCGGCTAGCTCGCGCTATGACGGAACTCGCCGACGCCGTGTTGGTGTCGCGCAAGACCTCGTCCGTCGCTCAGGCCGTCGCTGAACGCGCGCTGCTCTCGATCTCGCGGCAGGCCAATGCCGAAGCCGGCCGGCACCCGCGTTCGCCGGGACAGGTTTAAACCGGATTTTCCAGGCTGAAGGTTTCGGTATCGTCCTCGTAGGCGAAGGCCTCGGCATAGCGCGCCCACGCCGTGACCGTGCGCAGCGTCGCTTCGACGTCCTCGCTGCTCATGTGATCTTCCAATTCGTCGAAGAACCGGCTCTTCGGGGCCACGTGATTGGTGCGCTCCTGCAAGATGCGGCGGATGTGCGCGGCGAGAGGGACGTAAGATAACAGTTGGCGTTCAAAGATTTTCTTGCGCCCGTCGGTATCGGCGTCGGCGAATTGTTTGCCGGTGTCGGTGAGCTTGATATCGCCGCCCTCGACTTCGACAAAATGCAGCATTTGCAGGGCGTCCGAAACCGGAAAGAGATCGTCGCCCTCCATGTGCAGCTCATCGGCGATGACCGGAAGATCGGCTTTGCCCATGTAAGGCTCGCCGGCGAGCGTCTCGACAAGACCGGACAAAAGATTTGCGGAAACGCGCGGCAGAATCATGTTGATCGTGGCCGCAACTGGGCCCGCCGGCGCGCCAATTTTCGCCGGTGTCGGCGTGCGCGCGGTCATCGCCACGTAGATCTTCTCGACTTGATCGCGGAATTGCGGATCGAGCCGATTGCGCGGCTGTTTGAGATCGACCGCGATCTCGCGAATAATGCGGCCCGGATTGGAGGAGAACAAAAGGATACGGTCGCACATCAACACCGCTTCCTCGATGTTGTGCGTGACTATTATGACGCCCTTGATCGGCAGCTTGCCGTCGCCCCACAATTCGAGAAAATCGGTGCGCAGCGTTTCCGCGGTGAGCACGTCGAGCGCCGAGAATGGCTCGTCCATCAGGAGAATGTTGGGATCGACGACGAGCGCGCGGGCAAAGCCGACACGCTGGCGCATGCCGCCGGACAATTCGCGCGGATAGGCGGATTCGTAACCGTCGAGGCCGATGAGATCGATCGCCGCCAACGCGCGTTTTCTGATCTCGGGATCGGGCAAGCCGAGCGCTTCAAGGCCGAGCTGCACGTTTTCCAGCACCGTCAGCCAGGGAAACAGGGCAAAGCCTTGGAATACCATGGCGATGCCGGGTGGCGGCGCCGTGACGGGCCGGCCGAGATAAGTAATCGTCCCGGCCGATGGCGCCATCAAGCCGGCAATGGACCGCAGCAAGGTCGACTTGCCCGAGCCGGTGCGGCCGAGAAGCCCGACGATCTGGCCATGGGCCAGGTGCAGATCAATTCCGTCGAGCACCAAAAGCTCGCCGCCATCGGCGCGAGGAAAAGTCTGGCGCAGCGCATGAATATCGAGAAGGCTTGTGTCCATGGCAGTTCCTCAACCAAGCCGGAATTTACGCTCGGCGTAAAGGTAAAGCGGACGCCAGAACGTACGATTGATGAGGACCACAAAAAAACTCATCACCGCAATGCCGAGCACGATGTGATGGAAGTCACCGGCCTCGGTCTGCTGTGCGATATAGGCGCCAAGCCCCTTCGCTTGCAGGTGCTCGTCACCCCATGAAGCGACCTCGGCGACGATGCTGGCGTTCCAGGAACCGCCGCAAGCGGTGATGGCGCCGGTGACATAGTACGGCAGCACCGCGGGTATCGCGATTCGCTTCCACCATAGCCAGCCGCGAACCCGGAAATTCGCGGCGGCGGCGCGCAGCTCCGCCGGAATCGCAATGGCCCCGGCAACGACGTTAAACAAAATGTACCATTGCGTGCCAAGGATCATCAGCGGGCTCAACCAAATATTCGGATTGAGTTTGAACGCAACGATCAAGGACACGGCTACCGGAAACAGCACGTTAGCCGGAAACGCGGCCAGAAACTGTGCGACCGGCTGCACCACATTGGCAAACTGCGGCCGGGTGCCGACCCAGATTCCGATCGGCACCCAAACGACAGTCGCGAGGGCGATAAGCACGGTAATGCGGGACAGCGTGGCCAGGCCGAGCAGCAAAGTCGTGGCTACGTCGGACATCGTGATGCCTTGCGTCACGAACACGGCGAGGTACCAGAAGGCCACCGCGCCGAGCGCAATCGCGATGGCCGCCCATTGAAAGGCGACCCACCGACTCTGGGTCCGTGATTCTGCCTTTTGTTGTTGTGGCGCGTCCTTGGCCCAGCGCGCCAACAACAGGCGCCGCCACAGCGCCGCGAACGGACGGGTGAGACGATCAACCAGCCGCGAACGGCGGAGTACGTTGAGGACCCACGATTGCGGGGCCGTCATGCCGGCCTCCTGCTCGAAGCGGAACCGATCGGCCCATGCCACCAGCGGACGGAATAGAACCTGATCGTAGATCAGGATCACGATCAGCATCGTGACGATGGCGTAGCCGACTGCCGCCAAATCGCGATGCTCGATCGCAAGCGCGATGTAGGAGCCGACGCCGGGCAAGGTGATGGTGGTATTGCCGACGCTGATCGCCTCGGAGGCGACCACGAAGAACCAGCTTCCCGACATCGACAACATCATGTTCCAGATGAGTTGCGGCATGGCGAACGGCACGTCGATGCGCCAGAAACTCATCCACGGTCCGAGCCGGAAGTTGCGCGACGCCTCGACCAACTCAGTCGGCACCGTGCGCAAGGATTGATAGAAGCTGAACGCCATGTTCCAGGCTTGGCTGGTGAAAATCGCAAATATCGCGGCGAACTCCGCGCCAAGCACGCGCCCGGGCGCGAGCGCCATGAAGAACACGACGGTTATCGAAATAAAGCCGAGGATCGGCACCGATTGCAGAATGTCGAGCAGCGGGACCAGCAAGCGCTCGGCGTGTTTGTTTTTGGCCGCTAGAGTCGCATAAGTGAACGTGAACAACAGCGACAAGACCATCGCGATTAGCATGCGCAACGTGGTGCGTGCGGCGTATTCCGGCAGGTTGGCGGGATCGAGCGACACCGGCTTGTGCTGCAACTCCACCAGCGGCTGGAGCAGATGCCGGCTCGCTTCGGCGAAAAACGCCAGCAGTCCGAGAATCAGAAGAAAGGCAACAATATCCCAGCGGCTGAAAATCCGCGGCCAACCGCCGACCGAAATTGGCACGATCAATCGCATACCGGCCACGTCCGATAGAGTTTCGCTGTCGTCACACGTTCTTTATAAATCGCGGACCGGATGGGGTTGCTGGCCGCGAGCTTTGGCGATGCATAACACCGGCCCGAGCGGGTTCAAACATTATTACGCGCACTACCTGGCAGGTAATTTGAACCCTGCATGAGAGGGAGCGGACGATTTAAGTCCGTGGCCGGATTTGTCGACGCCGTTCCGGCGCCGATGAAGTAATCTGACGTCGGTTGCCCCACACCAAACGCACCCGGGACCGCCAACGATTGTTGATCGTCAGGCCGTCCCGGGATTTAGGCTGCCGACGGGCGACGGCCGCGCGCCAATCAATCGCGCGCCGAGTGGAATGCGCTGAACCGCCAAAATGATAATCCAGCTCACCACGAGTGTGACGACAAAGACGATCGGAGCTTTGAGCACCGCCGGCGCAGCGAGCTCGAGCAGCGCATATTGCATCCAGACCATGAACACGTAATGCACCAGATAAAGGCTATAAGCGTTGGCCGAGAGGCTCGCGAGCGGGCGCGACTGCGTAAGGCCGAATCGCAGGCTCGCAGCGACGAAAAACGCGCACCCGCCGGCGCCGGCGACGACAAATGCCAAATCGGAAGCGATTTGAATCGCAAGCGGCGCCGGACCATCGAGCGTTAAAGAAGTTATTCCCATCCAGACGAAGAGCGCCGCCAGCGCGGCCGCAAGCCAAAGCCACCAGCGTTTGGAAAGTTGACCGTCGGCGGCGACGAGACCTTCGTTTATGCCGCCGGCGCCGATCCCCACTCCGGCAAAGAAGTAAACGCAGTAGAGCAGCGGACGGCAAAATTGCAGCGCCAAAGGACCGGAATCCGACCACTGCCAGGGTGTGAATGCGAGCGCCAACGGCACATACGCCACGGTCGAGGTCGCGATAAGGACAGCCAGGTAAACCAGTGGCTGCCGCCCCAGATGCGTCGACCAGCGGCCGAGCGACTTCAGCGCGTTCGGCGCGGCGAAGTTCAGCCCCGTCACAACGAAGTTCAGCGCCAGCAGCTGCCACAAGAACCAAAGCTGTCCATTGGGCACGAACGGCAACGCGATGTAGCTGCGGAAATAGTCGGCCAGGCTGGGATCCGGCGCGGTCACGCTATACGCTGGATATTCCGCAATCGGCACCAGAAAAATCACGCCAAAAACGAAGGGGAGCCCAAGCCTCAACAGGCGATCGCGGACAAAACCCAAATTTTGCTTCCGTGCCAGGCTCGGATACACGAAAAGGCCCGACAGCAAAAACATCAGCGACATCAAGTAGATGTCCTGCCAAGCGCAAAACAGGTCGAAGCCCAGCCATCGGTGACCGTCCAAAATGGGAAACGCGCGCCACGCGTAAGGGGGACTGTCAAAGCCGACGGTCCGCGCCGGAATCCAATTGACGTAGGCCAGCACCGAATGAAAGGCCAAGACAATAAGGATGACCACGGCCCGAAGATTGTCGAGCGCCAAGCTCGAGCGCGAGATCACTGAACGAACGCCATGACGGTTTACCCCCCAGCCATATTACCCGTAATCGGCCGATTTGATCCCGGCGACCGGTATTATTGGACCGCGCCGACCTCGCGCGTGCAAGGAAAAAGGCGGCAAGGCGGCATGGTTGTGCGGAAATCGTCCGTCGATACCGACGCCGTCCTTTAAATCACCGCATTGTCGCATGAAATGGGTCTTCGCCATCCGGGGCGAATAGCCTATTTTGATGGAAGTCAATTAATGGAGGCGGCATTGGGACTGCGATTGACGAGAGTAGCGACGGCCGGGCTGATCGCGCTCCTCGCTGCCGGTGGACCGGTCATGGCCGCCGAGCCTTCGGTAGCCGGACTTTGGCAGAAGATCGATGATGAGACCGGCAAGACGGTGATCTGGTTTCTCTTTGTCGAGAATGGCCCGGCCTATGAAGGCGTCGCGGCGAAGCTGTTTCCGCGGCCGAGCGATCCACCGGGTGCGGCGCTCTGTTCAAGCTGCAAGGACGATCGCAAGGGCGCGCCGCTGCTCGGCTTGCCAATCATCCGCGACATGAAACGCGCCGGCCTGCGCTATGAAAACGGCAATATTCTCGATCCACGCGATGGTAATATCTACAACGCCACGATGACGCTTAGTCCCGACGGGCAAACGCTGACCGTGCGCGGCTATCTCGGCTTCGAATTTCTGGGACGCAACGAGACTTGGTATCGTCTGCCGGACGATTCCGCGAAGCAACTCGACCCGGTGATCGTCGCCAAATATCTGCCGAACCAAGGGGCGGCGACGCCGAAATCCGCGGCGCATCCGCCGCAGCGCAACACCAAGGCGGCGGATACCATACGTTAGCGCCGGCGGGTTTTTATTCGGCGCCGCCGACGCCGAATTCGCAACCCGTTGCCGCGTAACGATAGCGGGCGACCCCGTAACGGTCGTACTGGACCACCGGATGGCAGTGGTCCACCCACCGGCGATCACGTTGCGCAAACTGCGCCCGTTCGCTGTCACCGAGCGGCTCGGGAACGAGCCGAATGTACGGATTGTTTGCTTCTGCCGATAGCGCTGCGCAGTTGAAGCCGGTCCACCGGCCGACGCAACTGGGATCGCTGGCGTTTCCGGCATTGGCTGAGGTCTGGGCCAGGATCGATAGAACGAGTGCGGCGCCGATGCGCACGGTCGCCCTGGATACCGCTTCGGCGCGACGGCTGGCTGACACTGAGACTCTCCCCATAGATTTTCCCGGCTTGAACCGGGCGTCCTCTCACTCACGCGGCTGATGCGCCGCGTCCGTTCCGGCACAAAGCCACCATCGAGCGAGAACGGAGCAAGTCGAATGCCACGGGCATTGCCCCGTTTTGGCACAGCCTATTTCGTCCGGCCGATTGCCGCGAGGGCCTTTTTCAAGCGCTTTGCCACCGACGCGTGGGGCGGAAGCCCAAAGCGAAGCCAGGTCCGGTTGTCGGGGAAAGTCCGCACATAAATACCGGCACGGCCCAAATGCCGGAACAATGCCGGCGCCGCCTCACTTCGAACCAGGCGGAACAGGTCGGTGCCGCCGATAATCTCCAAACCCGCTCCTGCCAAGATCGCATCAAGTGACGTGGCCGCTTTGGCCAGGTTTTTCCGCGTGCGTTCGATCCAGGCCGCATCTGCTAAGGCCTTCGCCCCAATGGTGAGCGCTGGCGTAGACGCAGGCCAGGGGCCAAGTACCGCGGACAGCAGGCGCGCCAGCGGCGGCGCGGTCAGCGCAAATCCCAACCTCAGTCCCGGAAGACCGAAGAACTTGCCGAAGGAGCGCAATACCACAACGTTGCCGCATGCAACCTCGGCAGCGAGGCTTTCGCGCGACGCCGCAACGTCCATGAATGCCTCGTCGACGACGAGAAGACCGCCATGCCGGCGCAAATCGTGCGCGAGTTTGAGCAACGCCGTGCGCGTAAAACGCCCGCCATCGGGATTGTTAGGATTAGCGACGATTACGAGCTTGGCGTCGCCGGCGTGTGCGATACTTTCAACGGTCTTGACGTCGTGGCCGGCAAGTGCCGCGGCCCGCGCAAGTTCGGGATAGGTCGGGGCCACCACAATTGCTCGTGCGGGGGAAACCGAGCTCGCGATCAAGGGCAATAAAATCTGCGATCCCGGCGCGACGACAACGTGCTCTACCGATGGTGCACCGTAGGCCTTTGCGGCGGCGGCAGCGATGGCGGTCAAGTCGTCTTGCTGTGGCAAGCGAGCGAACCCTGTGGGCGAAAAATGCGCCAGCGGGTAAGGCCAGGGATTGATCCCGGTCGACAAGTCGATGAAAGGTTCGGGCGCGCCGGGAAATAACCGGCGGGCGGCGCCGAGATCGCCGCCGTGCGCGACGGTTGTTTCCCCGGCGTCAGTGAACATCATGCCGATCGTCCTTGCTCTCATCGCCATGCTGATCGAGCTCTGTTTCGGTTATCCGGAACGGCTGTTTAGCGCCATCGGCCATCCGGCGAGCTGGATGGGGCGGCTGATCGATGCGCTCGACCGTTTGCTCAACAGCGACAGCGCGGGACCAAAGGCGCGGCGTTTTGCCGGGGCGATTGCGCTTCTCCTCATTCTTTTGATCGTTGCGGCAATTGCCGTCATCGTGCAACACGAATTGCTGCGGCTGCGCTTCGGATTGTTGCTTGTGGCCCTCCTCGCCGCGAGCTTGATCGCGCAGCGAAGCCTGCACCGGCACGTCGCCGACGTTGCCGACGCGCTCGACAAGGGCGGTCTCGCTGCGGGCCAAGCCGCGGTTGCGCGAATCGTCGGCCGTGATCCGGATTCGCTCGATACTGCCGGCGTCGCGCGTGCCGCTATTGAAAGCCTGGCGGAGAATTTCTCCGATGCAGTGGTCGCGCCTGTCATCTGGCTGGTCATTGGCGGATTGCCCGGCATTGCACTCTATAAGGCGATCAACACCGCCGACAGTATGATCGGCCATCGCACCGCACGCCACGAAGCTTTCGGCTGGGCCGCCGCGCGCCTCGATGATCTCGTCAACCTGCCGGCATCGCGCCTGTCCGCGCTGCTTCTGATCGCGGCGGCGTTGAGCAGAAAGGGGTCTGCGGCTGCCGCCTGGCGCGCCGTGCGCCGCGATGCGTCCCGCCACCGCTCGCCCAACGCCGGCTACCCCGAGGCGGCCATGGCGGGAGCGCTCGCACTATCGCTTGCCGGTCCGCGCGTTTACGGCGCCCGGCGCGTCGCCGACGCGTTCATGGGCGACGGCCGCATTGACGCGGATGCGGGCGATATCCGCCGCGCGCTCGCGCTCTTTCGCCAGGCCGACGCGTTGTTGATCGCGATAGTGGCCGCCGGAACCGTCCTTCTCATCGCGCTAGCGTAAGAAGAAAATCAAGATCGATGTGGGCGGCAAGATGCGCGGCGAGCGCATCGAGTGTTTGCTCTACCAAATCATCATAGGCAACGCCCGCTGTCGCGTTGCCGAGCCGCTTAAGCCACGCGGCACGCTGCTGATCGTCGGCAAACAGGCCGTGGATATAGGTGCCGATCACGCGGCCGTCCGCCGACACGGCCCCATCCCATAATCCGCCGGTAAGCCGGGCAAATGGCCGCGCGCAATCGGGACCTTCGGTCACGCCCATGTGCATTTCGTAGCCAGCGACCGGCACACCGTCGCTTGTTTGCCCCGTGATCGCTTCGAGGCGTTTCTCGGCTGAGATGGTTGTTTCCACGTCGAGGAGACCAAGGCCTTCGACGACACCCGGCGGACCTTCGATGCCGCCGGGATCGGAAATCGTGCGCCCCAGCATTTGAAAGCCGCCGCAAAGGCCGAGGATCATGCCGCCGCGACGCCGATGCGCGGCAATGTCGATGTCAAAGCCGGCCTCACGCAAGGCCGCAAGACCGGCAAAGGTCGCTTTCGAGCCGGGCAGGATGACGAGATCGGCATCGCCCGGCAGCGCGGCGCTCGGCTGCACGCGCACAACTTCGATACCCGGCTCCGCCTCCAGCGGATCGAGATCGTCGAAATTAGCGATGTGCGGCAGGATCGGCACCGCGACACGGATACGCGCTTGCGGTTTCCGCGGGCGTTTTTGTTCGAGCCCGAGCGCGTCCTCCGCCGGCAAGAAACGCGCGTCGGCGAAATACCGAATCAATCCGAGCGCCGGCCATCCGGTCGTTTGCGTAATCCGCTCCATTCCGCTCTTGAACAACGCCGGGTCGCCGCGGAATTTGTTGACCATGAACCCGCAAACCAGCGCCGCGTCGTCGGCGTCCAGCACCGCTTGCGTGCCGACAATGCTGGCGATCACGCCGCCGCGTTCAATGTCACCGATCAATGTCACCGGCACGTCGGCGGCGCGCGCGAATCCCATATTAGCGATGTCGTTGGCGCGGAGATTGATTTCGCTGGCGCTGCCGGCGCCTTCGACGAGGACGAGGTCGGCTTCGCGCTGAAGCCGCGCGTAGCTGTCGAGAACGACGGGCAACAGCTCGCGTTTCAAATCCTGATAAGCGGCCGCCGTGGCATTGCCATGGACCCGGCCGCCGACGACGACTTGCGCCCCGCACTCGCTCTGCGGCTTAAGCAGCACCGGATTCATATGAATGCTGGGCGGCGTCAGTGCCGCACGCGCTTGCAGCGCCTGCGCGCGTCCGATTTCGCCGCCGTCCGCGGTCACCGCGGCGTTGTTCGACATGTTCTGCGGCTTGAACGGGCGCACCGCGAGGCCGCGCCGCGCGTAGGCGCGTGCCAGCCCGGCGACAATCAAGGATTTGCCGACGTCCGAGCCCGTACCCTGAAACATCAGCGCGCGCGCCGGCATCTAAAACTCAATTCCCGGCTGGGCTTTTACCCCGGCGGCAAAATGATGCTTCACCAGCGTCATTTCGGTGACGAGATCGGCGGCGGCAACAAGCTCGGGCTTGGCGTTCCTCCCGGTGACAACGACGTGCAAATTCGGCCGGCGCGCCGCTAGGACCGCTAGGACCTCGGCGAGGTCGAGGTAGTCGTAACGCAGCGCGATGTTGAGCTCATCGAGGATGACGAGCGCGATGCTTGGATCGTCCAGGAGCTCGCGGGCCTTGGTCCAGGCGCGCTGCGCCGCCGCAACGTCGCGAGCGCGGTCCTGAGTTTCCCAGGTAAAACCTTCGCCCATTGTGTGCCAGGCGACTTGCGCCTCGAACTTCGCGAGCGCGTCGCGCTCGGCGGTGTGCCAGGCGCCTTTGATGAACTGCACCACGCCCACGCGCCCGCCCCGGCCGAGTACGCGCAGCCCCAGGCCGAAGGCCGCGGTCGATTTGCCTTTGCCCGTGCCGGTGTGGACGATCAGAAGACCCTTTTCCACGGTCTTGCCCGCGATCTCCGCATCCTGCACGGCCTTGCGTTTTGCCATCTTGTTGCGATGGCGTTCGGCCTCGGCGTTGCCGATTGGCCGCGTCATTGTCGCACCTCCGGACTGCCTTTGACGGCGAGCGGCAAGCCGGCAACCATGAGAACCACGCGATCGGATCGCGCCGCCATGCGCTGGTTGAGGACGCCTTGCCAATCGCGGAACTGCCGTCCGAGCGGGTGCTCGGGGACGATGCCGAGACCCACTTCGTTGGCGACCAGAACGACCGGCACTTTCACGGCCAGCAACGCTTTTTCCAGGCGGCCGATTTCGCGATCGATATCGGCATGCGCGAGCATGAGATTTGAAAGCCACAATGTGAGGCAATCGACCAACACAGACGTTGTCTCACATTCCGCCAACATCGCCGCAATTTCGCGAGGCGCCTCGATGGTGCGCCAACAGGAGCCGCGGCGCTCGCGATGCGTGTTGATCCGCGCCGCCATTTCTTCGTCGCCCGCTTCCGCGGTCGCGATGTAGGTCCAAGGCGGCTTAGCGGCTGTAATCAAGCTCTCGGCATAGCGGCTTTTGCCGGAGCGCGCCCCGCCCAGAACAAGGGTCAGCGGACTATGCAAGGAACGATCACCTTACTCATCTCATTGCAAAATTAGCGTTTCGCTTTTCGAGAATGCCGAAATTAGGCGCCATTGACAAAACCGGGCCGGCGACCGTTAAGTAACCCCATCGACGGTCTTTCGTAAGAGAGCGAAAAGGGAATGCGGTGCGGAGCTCAACGCTCCTAATCCGCAGCTGCCCCCGCAACTGTAAGCGGGAAGTCTCGTCCGCATAAGCCACTGGCGGTAATTGCCGCCGGGAAGGTTGGGCGAGGCGCCGATCCGCGAGCCAGGAGACCTGCCGTCGGCAGTGTCGACGCGACAAACACCGGTCGGGGTGCATCGGTGGATGATCCGAAAGACGTAAAGTCTTTTGGTCCTCGCTCGCGCCGGCGGTTGGTCACGCGAGGACTTTCTACCGTGCTCACGTTCTTGAAAGCGGCGATCGATGATGGATCGCCCGATCGGCGCGGCAGGATTGGCGCGATCTACGCCCTATTATTGACCGCAAACGCCCTGGTGTGGGCTTGGGCGGTGATTGCCTTGGCCGGCCGGCCGACCCTTCTGGGCACCGCGGTTTTGGCCTACGTGCTGGGCGTCCGCCACGCCGTCGATGCCGATCACATCGCCGCCATCGACAACGTCGTGCGCAAATTGATGCAGGAGGGCAAACGGCCACTTGCCGCCGGCCTGTTTTTCTCGCTCGGCCATTCGCTCGTCGTCGTCCTTGCCGTTGCCGCAATCGCGGCGACCGCGTTCGCGCTGCAGGATCGGTTCCTCGCGTTCAAGTCTGTCGGCAGCGTGATCGGCACCACGGCTTCCGCGGTGTTCCTACTGGCGATCGCGATCATCAACCTCGTCGTCCTGCACGGGGTCTGGGCAAGCTTCCGCCGTGTCCGCCGCGGCGAGCCGGTAGCCGAACACGAACTGAACCTGCTTCTTTCCGGGCGCGGCTTACTCGCCCGCATCTTCCGCCCGTTGTTCCGCATGATTACGCGGAGCTGGCAGATGTTTCCCGTTGGCTTTTTGTTCGGGCTCGGCTTCGACACCGCGACCGAGATCAGCCTGTTCGCGGTCGTCGCCAGCCAAGCGTCGGGCGGCGCGAACTTCGGCACGGTCATGATTTTCCCGGCGCTGTTCACCGCCGGCATGACGCTCGTCGATACGACCGACAGCGTCTTCATGGTCGGCGCTTATGGGTGGGCATTCCTCAATCCGGTGCGCATGATTTGGTACAATCTGACCATCACGGCGATGTCGGTGACCGTGGCGCTTGTGATCGGCGGCATCGAGGCGCTCGGACTGGTCGGCGACAAACTCGGCCTCGAGGGAACGTTCTGGGGCGCGATCGGCGACCTCAATAACGGCCTCGCCAATTTCGGCTACCTGATCCTCGGCGTTTTCCTGCTCTGCTGGGCACTGTCCTATTTGATCTACCGCTGGCGTGGCCTGGACCGGCCGCTGCCGGTTCGAGCTTAGGCCGCACCATGATCGCCTCGAGCGAACAGGCTCCGACGAATGGCACGGCATCGTCCGCAAAGCCGATTATTTATGTCTGCGTCACCTGCCGTCCGCCCGGTGATACCGACAGTATGTCGCGGCCGGGTGCCGTTCTTGCCGCCGCGACCGCGGACGCCGCGGCCGGCACCGAAGTCGAAGTCCGTACGATGCGCTGCCTCGGCAATTGTTCGCGCGGCCCGACTGCGGCGCTGCGGTGCGACCGCGCGTGGACTTACGTTTTCGGCGGGCTCGACGTGAGTTCCGCCGCGGCTTTGGTCGAAGGCGCGCGGCTTCTCGCCGGCGCCGCCGACGGCATTTTGCCGTGGCGCGAGAGGCCGGCGGTGCTCAAGCGCGGCCTGGTCGCGCGCGTCCCGCCGCTTGGATTTCAGGAGACCGATTTATGAACACGCCACTCGCGCGCATTCCCTGCACCATCGTCACCGGCTTTCTCGGCGCCGGCAAGACGACGCTTATTCGCCATGTCATCGCCAACGCGGGCCGCCGCCGGCTCGCCGTCATTGTCAACGAGTTCGGCGATGTCGGCATTGATGGCGAGATCCTGAAAGGCTGCGGCAATGCGGCTTGTCCCGAGGAAAACATCGTCGAACTGGCCAACGGCTGCTTGTGCTGCACCGTAGCCGACGAATTTGTGCCCGCGCTCGACGCCATTCTGGCCCGCGACGGTGTCGAGCACATCGTCATTGAAACGTCAGGGCTCGCGTTGCCGAAACCGCTGGTGCAAGCTTTCCACTGGCCGGCAATCAAGAGCCGCGTCACCGTCGATGGCGTCGTTGTCGTCGTCGACGGGGCGGCGCTGGCTGAAGGCCGGGTGGCGAACGACCTCGAAGCACTCGTCCAGCAGCGCACGGCCGATGCTTCGCTGACACACGACGACCCGATTGAGGAAGTCTTCGACGATCAAATTGCTTGCGCCGATCTCGTCGTCCTCAACAAACGCGACCTGATCGACGAGGTGGGCTTGGCGAAAGCGCGGGCCGCGGTCGCCAAAGTGTTGCCGCGCAGCGTCAAAGTGCTCGCTGTTGCCGACGGCAAGGTCGATGAATCGCTTTTGCTCGGACTTGGCGTCGGTACCGAAGCCGACATCGCCAATCGCCGCACCCGGCATGACGCGGAAGAGGACCACGACCACGATGATTTCGATTCGTTCGTCGTCGCGCTGGACGAGATTGCCGATCCGTCGGCGTTGAGCGCGCGGATCGCTGCTGTGGCGGAGGATTTCGACGTACTGCGGGTCAAGGGTTTTGCCGCCGTCGCCGATAAGCCGCTGCGGCTTTTGGTGCAGGCGGTCGGCGCACGTGTGACACATCAATTCGATCGGCCGTGGAGGGCCGCGGAACCGCGCGACGGCCGTCTCGTGGTGATTGGTCTGAAAGGACTCGACCGCGCGGCGGTGACGCGCGCGATTTTGGGCTAGAGCATGATCCCGAAAAGCTTGCCCTTGGACTTGATCCGAGGGTGGACACCGGTTTTCGGAAAAGATCATGCTCCAACAATAAGCTAGCCAGGCGAGGCGATGCATCTGCTCACGACCAGCTCCACCAGTCTCGACGAGATTGTCGAGGCCGTCGACCTTGGGCAAACCCCGGGCGACATCGTTATCCTGTCATTCGCCGACAGCGATCTCGCCGCATTGGCATCGGCGTGGGAAATGGATCGCGCGGAGTTGCCAAGCCTCCGCCTGGCGCACCTGCGCGATCTCCGGCACCCGATGTCGGTCGATCTCTGGATCGACCGCGTCGCCGCTCATGCGAAGGTGATTCTGGTTCGCCTACTCGGCGGACTCGAGTGGTGGAAATACGGCATCGAACGGCTGTCAGTATTGGCGCGCGCCCGCGGCATTGTACTCGCAGTGTTGCCGGGCGAAGACCGCGACGATAGCCGGATGAGTGCGGCGTCGACTTTGCCGCAGCGTGACCTCGACGCGTTGTTGCGGTTTTTCCGCCAAGGCGGCCGCGACAACCTGCTCGGATTGCTGCGCGAGCTCGCGCGCCACGCCGGCTACCAATGCGAAGCCGCCGAGCCAAAACCCGTGCCGCGTTTCGCCGGCTATCTTCCGGGAACGGGCGCGATTGATCTCGATCACGTGGCTAGCTCGATTCCGCCCGGACAATCCGTCATCCCAATTCTGTTCTACCGCGCGCTCTTGCTCGCGGACGATACCGCCGCGGTGGATGCGCTATACGATGCGCTGTCTTCGCGCGGGCTCGCCCCAGCGCCACTGATGGTCACGAGCCTTAAGGACAGCGAGGCTGCTTCGTTTTTGGCCGCGGCGTTCGCGCGGCTTGACCCGGCCGTCATTGTCACCATGACAGCATTCGCCGCCGGCGGCGAAATCGGTGAACCATCATCGTTGGATGCAGCCGGCGTTCCCGTGTTGCAAGTTGTCGCCGCCACGACCCGCCGCGCCGCGTGGCGCGAAAGCGCGCGCGGCCTCGGCGCCGCTGACCTCGCGATGCACATCGTCTTACCCGAGCTTGACGGCCGCGTGCTCGCCGGCGTCATCGCCTTTAAAGACCCGCTGCCGGTGCAGAACGAGCTTTGCTTCACCGCGCTGGCAAGCCGTCCTGAAAGCGATCGAGTGGCGGTGGTCGCCGAGCGCATCGCCGCGCTGGTGCGCGTGCGCGCCAAGCCGCGCGGCGAGCGGCAAGTCGCCGTGCTCATGCCCGACTATGCCGGCGCGCCGGGGCGTAGGGGCTATGCGGTCGGCCTCGACGTGCCGGGAAGCGTGGTCGCTCTGCTCGACGATCTTGTGGCCGCCGGCTACGCCGTCAGCGAGGCACCGGTGACACCACGCGAACTGCTCGCTTTGCTGTCGGAAGGTGCCGCGGATGCGACGCTCACATTACCGGAGTATGAGAAGTTGATGGCGCGCTTGCCTTCGGCGGCAGTCGCGCGACTGTATGACGCCTGGGGCAAGCCGGAGACCGATCCGGATGTCCGCGACGGCGCATTTTTCTTCCGCGCACGAAAATTCGGCAACGTTTGGGTCGCGCTGCCGCCCGATCGCGGCCGCTCCGACGAGCGGCGCGCCGACTACCACGATCCGGATTTGCCGCCGCGCCACGCGCTGGTCGCCTTCGGGTTATGGGTTCAGCACGTGGCGAAAGCCGATGCGCTCGTCCACATGGGCGCGCACGGAACATTGGAATGGCTGCCGGGAAAGGCGGTCGCGCTCAGCGCGGAATGTTTTCCGGAGATCGTCGCAGGCACGCTGCCCGTGATCTATCCGTTCATAGTCAGCAATCCCGGCGAGGCGGCGCAGGCCAAGCGCCGCATTGCCGGCGTCACCATCGGCCACCTGCCGCCGCCGCTGGTGACGGCGGGACTTTCCGGCGATGCGCGCGAGCTTGAACGCCTGGTCGACGAATACGCCCAAGCCGACGGCCTCGACCGGCGGCGGCGCGAGCGTCTCACGAAACTGATTATCGAGGAAGCGCAACGGACCGGATTGGCGCGCGAAGCCGGCGCTGACCCCGCGGCAGCACCCAACGACGCGTTGCGCCGCATCGACGCCTGGCTGTGCGACTTGAAAGACCTCTCCATCAAAGACGGCCTGCATATTTACGGCCGCGCGCCGGTCGCGACCGACGATCCGCAATGGCTCGTCAGCGCCGAGGCCGAACGCGCCGCTTTGCTCGCCGCCCTCGACGGACGCCGCGTCCCGCCAGGACCCGCAGGCTCTCCCGAGCGTGGACGGCGCGACGTGCTGCCAACCGGCCGCAATCTTTTCACCGCCGACCCGCGCACGCTGCCGACCCCAACCGCCATGGATTTCGGCCGGCTCGCCAGCGAAGAAATTATTCGTGCGCATTTGCAGGCTCACGGCGAGTCGTTGCGCAGCGCCATCATCGATCTTTGGGGAAGCGCAACGTTGCGCACTGGCGGCGAAGAAATCGCCCAAGGCTTTGCGCTGATGGGTTGCCGCCCGATCTGGGACACCGCAAGCGGGCGCGTCACCGGCGTTGAGGTGCTGCCGCCTGCGGCCATCGGCCGGCCGCGGGTCGACGTGACATGGCGCATTTCCGGATTGTTTCGCGATCTCTTTCCGGCGCAAATCGCACTCATCGACGCCGCGATCCAGGCGGTGGCCGCCCGCGAGGAGGGCGATGAGGAGAATCCGCTGGCGGCAGCGCGCCGCGCCGCGCCCACGGCGCGGCTCGATCGCATTTTTGGCAACGCCCCTGGCGCCTACGGATCGGGCGTCGAGGATTTGCTCGGCCGCGATGCAAATAACGACGGCATCGCGGCCGCGTATCTCGCCGCCGCTTCACACAGTTATGGCGGCGCCGAGGGCGCCGGCGCTGTGGCGCCCGGGGCTTTTGCACGACGGATCGCAGCGGCCGAAATTCTTATCCACCCGAGCGACGACCCGTCCCGCGATTTGCTCGAAGGCGCCGAAGATGTCGCGTTCGTCGCTGGCTTTGCAGCAGCGGCGAAAATGCTCGGCCGCGCCGCCGATCTGGTCATGCTCGATCTGACCGACCCGCAGCGGCCGCGGGCACGAACGCTATCGGCTGCGCTCACGCGGATCGTGCGCGCACGCGCCATCAACCCGCGCTTCATCGCCGGGCAAATGCGTCACGGCCCGCGCGGCGCCGCCGAATTGGCGGAAACCGTCGACCGTCTCGCCGATTTTGCCGACACTACGGATGCTGTCGCCAGCAACTTGTTCGACTTGTTGTTCGACGCTTACGTTGCCGATGCCAACGTCCGCGCGTTTTTGGTGCGCGAGAACCCGCAAGCCGCCGCGTCCATCGCCAAGCGGATCGAGCGCGCCCGGCGGCGCGGCCATTGGCATCCGCGGCGCAACGACGTCGATGCCGGCCTTGCTGCGCTGTGCCTGGAGCCCGCGGCATGACCAGCGCCCCCGCATATTTCCCGCAGCGCCGCGGCACCTGTCCCGGTTTGTCGGTCCCGATGCCCTCCGGCGATGGATTGCTCGCGCGGCTGCATCCTACCGGTACGATTTCGCTATCGGCATTCGCCGCGCTTTGTGCGGCGGCGCAAGAATTCGGCAATGGTGTCGTCGAGATCACCGGCCGCGGCAGCATCCAGATTCGCGGCTTGACTGCGGCGTCTGCACCGCTTTTCGCCGACGCGGTAAACGCGCTCGCTATCGCCGCCGAGGATGGAATCCCAGTCCATACCGATGCGCTCGCCGGACTCGACGATGAGGAAATTCTCGACGCCGGCTCCGTGGCCGCCGATTTACGCCAGATGTTGGCGCACACATCGCTGCCGGCGCGGCTCGCTCCCAAAATTTCCGTCGCCATAGATGGCGGCGGCGCACTCGGCCTCGACAACCTTGCCGCGGACGTGCGCCTCTGCGCCGATCTGGTGAACGGCGCTGCCGTGTTTCACGTTGGCGTCGCCGGCAATGCGGCGACCGCGACCGGTCTCGGTGTCGTCACGCCTGCTAATGGCGTAGAAGCTGCCCGGCGGCTCCTCGAAATCATTGCACGACACGGGCGTACGGCGCGGGCGCGCGATGTACTTTCCAACCAGGGCGCGGCTCAATTTCACGCTGCGATCGCTGATCTAATCATCAACAGCATGTCATTCTCGTCATGCCCGGGCTTGGCCCGGGCATCCACGTCTTCAGGCCGCGCTGCTGGTAAAGACGTGGATGGCCGGCACGAGGCCGGCCATGACGTGAAGGAGGCCATAACTGCTCATGGCCTGCGCGATGGATCAATCGCATGCGGCGTCAGCCTGGCCTTCGGTCATACGAATGCCCGGGCGCTCGAGCAGCTCACGCAAGTCGCGCGCTTAATCGGCGCACTCGGATTCCGCACAGCACCGGGACGCGTGTTGCTAGCGATCGGCATTCGGCCGGCCGACGCGGCGACTTTCACCGCCGCGGCTGAACAGCTCGGCTTCATCGTGCACCCCGACGACCCGCGGCGCTACGTGGTCGCCTGCGCCGGAGCGCCGGTCTGCGCGGCCGCGCACATTGCGGCACGCACCCTCGCTCCGGCGGTCACCGAGGCGGCCCGGCCATACCTCGATGGCCGTTTCCGCATTCACGTTTCCGGCTGCGCCAAGGGCTGCGCTCACGCCGGCGTGGCAAGCTTGACCGTAGTCGGCCAGCACGATGGCTGCGCCATCATCGCCAACGGTTCCGTGCGCGACGCTCCCGTTGCGTTCGCAAACGCAAATCAATTGCCGTCGGTGATCGCCGAGATGATGCGAGATGCCAAACGCGAGGCGGCTCATGTCTGAGCGCGCAGCCTATTTGCGCGACGGCGCCGCGATCTACCAGCGCTCGTTCGCCATCATCCGCGCCGAGGCCGACCTGACGCGCTTTTCCGCCGACGAGGCGGACGTCGCGGTGCGCATGATCCATGCCTGCGGCGTCGTTGAACTGGCGCCGCACATTGTCATGGCGCACGATCTCGTCGATGCCGCACGCCGCGCGCTCGCCGCCGGCGCGGCGATCTTCTGCGATTCCGAGATGGTGGCGCGCGGCATCACCCGCGCGCGCCTGCCGGTGCGCAACGAAGTCCTATGCACGCTGAACGACCCTCGGGTGCCGGAGCTCGTCATAAAACTCGCGACCACACGCTCGGCGGCGGCACTCGATTTGTGGATCGAGCGGCTTTCAGGCGCCGTGGTCGCTATCGGCAATGCTCCGACCGCGCTGTTTCGCTTACTTGATCTCCTCGATGCCGGCGCGCCCAAGCCCGCGGCCATTGTCGGCATCCCTGTCGGATTTGTCGGCGCCGCCGAGTCGAAAGAGGCGCTCGCCGATAATCCGCGCGGCGTTCCTTTCTTGACCGTACGCGGCCGCATGGGCGGCAGCGCCATGACCGCAGCGGCGATCAACGCTTTGGCGAGGCCGGGATTATGAGCGGTGCAAGGCTCATTGGCGTCGGCGTCGGCCCGGGCGATCCGGAGCTGATGACGCTAAAGGCCATGCGCGCGCTCGAGCAGGCCGACGTCGTCGCACACTTCGCCAAGGCCGGATGCGCGAGCCGGGCGCGCGCTATCGCATCCGCGCATCTGAACAACGGGACGACAGAGCTCGCGCTGTTTTATCCGATGACCACCGAGCTTCCCCGGTCCAGCGACGGTTATCGCAACGCGCTGCGCGCTTTTTATGATGACGCCGCGGCGCGGATCGCCGCGCATCTTGAAGATGGGCGGCGCGTTGCCGTGATTTGCGAAGGCGATCCTCTGTTCTACGGCTCGTACATGCATCTGCATGCGCGGCTTTCGCCGCGGTTCCCGGCCGAGATCGTGCCCGGGGTGACCGGCATTTCCGGCTGCTGGTCGGCGGCGGCAACGCCGATCGCGCAAGGCGACGACGTGTTCACCGTGCTTCCGGCGACGCTGCCGGAAGACGAGATCGCGCGGCGGCTTGCGGACGCGGACGCCGCCGTGGTGATGAAGGTCGGACGTCATTTGCCGAAACTCCGCCGCGCGCTGGCCAAGAGCGGACGGTTGCCGCGCGCCATTTACGTCGAACGCGGCACCATGAGCGATGCGAAATTGATGCCGCTCTCCGCCAAGTCTGACGACGACGCGCCCTATTTTGCCGTGGTGCTGGTGCCGGGATGGGAGCAGCAACCGTGAGCGGGCATCTCGCGGTCATCGGCCTGGGACCGGGCGACGCGCGCCAGCTCACGCCCGAAGCGGATGCGGCGCTGAAGGACGCGGACGTGCTCTATGGCTATGCGCGCTATCTCGAACGGATTCCGGCGCGCGAGGGCCAGGCGCGCCACGCATCCGATAATCGCGAAGAACGGGCGCGCGCCGCCGCCGCGCTCCACGACGCCACGCTAGGCGCACGCGTCGCACTCGTCTCTGGCGGCGATCCGGGCGTGTTCGCCATGGCAGCGGCGGTCTGCGAAGAAATCGAGCGCGGTCCCGAAATCTTTCGCGCGCTCGACGTCACCATCGTGCCCGGCATCACCGCAATGCTCGCCGTCGCCGCGCGCATCGGCGCGCCGCTCGGCCACGATTTCTGCGCGCTGTCGCTGTCCGATAACCTGAAACCTTGGCCTCTTATCGAGCGCCGCCTCGATGCCGTCGCCGGCGCTGGATTTGTCATCGCGCTCTATAATCCGGTGTCGCAATCGCGGCCGTGGCAGTTTGCCCGCGCCATGGAGCGTTTGGCGGGCGTTTTGCCTCCGGCGACGCCCGTGGTCGTCGGCCGCGCCGTCGGCAGAACGGACGAGAACGTGACGGTAACGACGCTCGATCGCGCCGGCGCCGCGGCAGCCGACATGGCGACGCTCGTGATCGTCGGCTCGCGCGAGACGCGCCTGGTGCAGCGTGCCGGCCGCCCGCCGCTGGTTTACACGCCGCGATCCGTGGCCGTGGTGACCGCATGATCAAGCCATTCCATCACGGCGTCGATCGTTTCTACCGCAGGCCAGGCCGATGCGATCGGCCGGCGCATCAGGATCACCTCAATACCGAGAGAGCGCGCGGCAGCGATCTTGCCGTAAGCAGCCTCGCCGCCGCTATTTTTGGCGATGACGCATTCGATGCCGTGCGACTGCATCACCGCGCGGTCGTCGGCCTCGCTGAACGGGCCGCGCGCGGTAATGTAGCTCGCTTGCGGCAGCGGCAGCGGCGGATCGATGGGATCGACGCTGCGGAACAGATAAACGTGCTGGGGCGCGGCGGCGAAGGGTGCAAGGTCGTTACGGCCGAGCGCGACGAACACCGTGCGCGACTTGGCCCCAATGGCGTCCGCCGCGGCGGCGGTGTCGTTGACTTCAGTCCAGCGGTCGCCGGCGACCTCGATCCATGGCGGGCGGCGAAGGGCGACGAAGGCCATTCCGGTTTTGCGCGCGGCTTCGACAGCATTCGCCGAGATGACGCTTGCATAGGGATGCGTGGCGTCGACCAGCCCGTCGATCCCATTCGCGGTGAGATAATCGGCAAGCCCGGCGGCGCCGCCAAATCCGCCCGCCCGCACCGGCACGGCATGCGGGACTGGCAGCGCGGTGCGACCGGCAAGCGAAAGCGTGACGGTAATATCGGCGCGCGGCGCGAGCCGCTCGGCCAATTTCCTCGCTTCGGTCGTGCCGCCGAGAATAAGGAGGCGTTTGGTGCCGGTTCCTGAAGTCATCGCACCTGAGACTGCCGCAACGCCGCGCTGGCTGTCCATCGTTGGCAT
>Ga0302324_100003511_pt1 | contig 35360 bp, 34 predicted proteins | sample Palsa_T0_1_FD_201949 | JGI IMG/M metagenome (GOLD analysis project Ga0302324, IMG submission 201949) | Peat permafrost microbial communities from Stordalen Mire near Abisko, Sweden - Palsa_T0_1 | ecosystem: Environmental > Terrestrial > Soil > Palsa > Peat permafrost | place: Sweden: Abisko...
GCGCGGGCGAGCAGAGCGCACGCGGCTCCGGGTGGCGGCCGCGTTAGGAAGCGGGCGACTCGTCTCCAAGGGGTATGCCGCTCAAGCCGCCGTTCGGTGCGCGCTCGGTCTTGCCGAACAGCCGCTTGAGGCGATGCCACGCGTTGCGTAACAGCGCGAGCTTGGGTGAGAGCGGAACGTGGTTGACGGCGATCTTGCGGATGTGCCGATCGACAGTCCACTCGGCGCTCGACCCGCGCTGAAACAGGACGGAGGCGCCCGCGGTGATATTGGTCGAGAGACCCGTCGCGAGATCCTTGATGCGCGCGTCGCCTTCGATGATGTAGACGATCTCGTCGACTTCGTAATGCCACACGAACCGGCCACGGCTGCATTGCCACTCGTGAACGTTGGCGCCCTGGTCGGAGGTCTCGAATATCGGACAGCCCCTGGCTTCCGGCGTGCCGTCGACGACCCAGCCCTTGTTGATGGGGGCCGCGTGGAGATTTCGCCGGCCTTGAGAAAAAATGACGTGAGGCATCGTGCTAGCCCTTCCTACCGTTTGCACACCCCCCGAGAGGGCTCGGGATGAGATTGTCGACATTTGACGGCCGGCTAGATCGGATACACGTCACGCTTTCCGCACCTCGCATGCGCGAGCACCAGCGCCTAGAGTCGCCGATTCGAGCGCGAATAGAACTCGGTCGAACGACCTTTGCGTTGTGGGGGAATTCCCACGGTGCAACGGTGGGCGCCCACGGTGCAGCGACAGGCGTTGCGAGAGTCCAACGCAAAGGCACAAGAAATGACAACTTATGTGTGGCGGGCCGCTTAGGTGTCCAGGCAATGTGAAGGTCCACAGCGGGTCCCCATTGCGGACGTATAGTCTCGCAGCCGGCCGGCCAAGGCCGGTCCGATCCAAGGAGCTTATCGATGAATGCACCGAAGAGACTCGCCATCCGATCCATCCTGTGCGCAACGTTGTCGCTCGCGGCCGGCGCCGCGCTTGCGCAACCACCCCCAGACCAGCAATCCCCGGCCGACCAGCCGGATCAGCAACCGCGCCATCACCACGGTCCGCCGCCCGAGGCGTTAGCGGCTTGCAAGAGCGCCAGCAGTGGTCAGCAATGCAGCTTTACCTCACCGCGCGGCGATCAGGTCAGCGGAACATGCCTCTCGCGCGAAGAGGGCAAGCCGCTTGCCTGCAGGCCGAGCCATCCGCCGGGAGGCTAGCGCGCCGCCACCCGGTGCGTATCCTCCCAGCCGCCGCCGAGCGCTCGTATGAGATCGACGCTCGCGCGCAATTGCAGGGTGTCGAGATCGAGGGCCTGCAGCTGTGCCTGGAGCAGAGCAGTCTGAGAAGTCACGACTGTCAGGTAATCCGCGGCGCCCTGTTTGTAGAGGACCATCGATAGATCCAGCGTACGCTGCGCGGCGTCGACCGCGGCTTTTTCTTCTCGAGCCGCATCGTAATAATGATCGAGGCTCGCGAGGCTGTCCTCCACTTGCTGGAAGGCCGCGACGGCCACACCGCGATAGTTCGCGGCCGAGGCATCGAACTCGGCGCGCGCCTGTGCGACCTGGGCGCGACGCAGTCCGCCATCGAACACGGTGAGCAGTGCGTTCGGCCCGATCGCCCAGAAGGTGCTCGGCGCGGTCAGCCAGTTCGAGAAACTCGTGCTCTGAAAGCCGCCCTGTCCGCCCAGCGTGAGCGAGGGGAAATAGGCTGCGCGTGCGACCCCGATGTTTGCATTGGCCGCAATCATGCGGCGCTGGGCGCCGGCGATGTCCGGGCGGCGCTCGAGGAGGGTGGTCGGCACCCCCGGGGGAACTTGCGGGAGCTTGATGTCGACAATGGCGGGTGCGATGGAGAAGGTCGAGGCCGAGACGCCGAGCAGGGCGGCTATCGCGTGCTCCATGATGGCGCGTTGCGCGAGAACCTGTGCGGCCTCGGAACGTGCCGCGTCGAGTTGCGTCTGCGCCTGTGCCACATCGAGGCCCGCGGCGATTCCTGCGCCATGGCGCTGCACGGTCAGGGTGAGCGCGTGATCGTAAGCCTTGACGGTATCGTCGAGGATCGCATCCTCGCGGTCGAGGCTGCGCAGCTGCACATAGTCGTCGACGAGCTGTGCAAGCAGGGAAAGCCGCGCGTTTTCCAGATCCGCCGCGGAAGCCTGCGCATTCGCCTCGCCCGCGCGAACTTGGTTGCGGATTTGTCCCCAGAGGTCGAGCTCATAACTCACGCTGCCGCCGAGAACGTTGTCATCGTAATAGCGCGGTGTCGTGGCTCCGATGAGCGGCGCGTTTGCGGATTCACGGGCGCGGGAGACGCCCGCATTCAGACCGAGCGTCGGAAACAGCCCCGCGCGAGCCTGATTGCTCAGGGCCCTGGCCTGTGCGTAGTTGGCGAGCGCCGCGGCCAGCGTGGGATTGCCGGCGATCAGCCGCTTCTGCAGGTCGTCGATTTCCGGAGTCTCGTACAGCATCCACCAGCTGTCGCGCGGCAGACGATCGGCGGGCTGCGCCTGCGTCCAGGGCGCTAGCTCCTTGTAGGAGTCGCCGGCCGGCACGTCGGGCACCTTCAACGGCGGTGCAAGCGAGCAGCCGCCGAGCACGAGCGCGAGCGCGCAGCACCAGGAAAGGACTTTAGCCATGGTCATTGTTGGTCTTGGCGCGCGTGTCCGCGGCTCGGGGCGCCGCGGCCCCGGTGGCCGCGGGGGCGTCGATCACGTGCACGATATCGCCACTCGCGACGCCGTCCGGCGGATTCTGAATGACCCGATCGTTCGCAGCGAGGCCGGAGGCGATCTCCACCACGGCGCCCAGGTCCCGTCCGATGGTCACGGGCTTCAACCCGACGCGATTGTCTGCGCCGACCGTGGCGATCGAGAGGCCTTTGGCGTCGAATATGACCGCGCTCGAGGGCACGCTCAGCACGTTCAAGGGAGCTGCAACCTGCAGGCGGATGTCGGCATAGTCACCCGGCATGAGCTCACCCGCACTGTTGTCGACGATGATCTGCATGAGGGTCGTGCCGCTGCTCGGATTGACCGACTGCGCGGACGCCTCGACCGTTCCGGTATAGGTCTTGCCGGGGTGCTCGGGCACGGTGATGGTTGCCTTGGTGCCCGAAGGGACGCTCGGCACGAAGTTCTGCGGCACGTTGACGTAGATGCGCAGCTTCTCGGTTTCCGAGACCACGAAGAGCTCGGCGCCCCCGGTGGCCCCCACGTTGATCAGCTGCCCGATATCCGTCTCGCGCGCGGTGACGATGCCGTCAAACGGCGCAATCAAGCGCTTGAACCCGAATTCGGCGACCAGCCGATCGACGTTCGCTTGCGCGGCCTTCACCTGAGCGAGGTTGGCGTCTGCGGTGAAGGTGCGTTGATCGACGTCCTGCTTGGCGACGGCATCGGTGCCGGAGAGCGATTGCCAGCGCTTGGCGGTGATGTCCGAGAGCTTCGCATTCGCCTGAGCGACATTGAGGTCGGCGCGCGCCTGCATGAGCTGCTGGTCGAGATCCGGCGTGTCGATCTCGGCGAGCAACTCGCCTGCCTTGACCTTGCTGCCGATGTCGTGTTTCCAGCTCTTCAAGTAGCCGGGCACGCGTGCATAGATGGGGGCGCGGATATACGCTTCCAGACGCCCGGGCAGCTCGAGCCCGGAACGATTTTCCGCACTGCTCGGCACGATGACCGCAACGTTCGGCACGGCCTCGGCCTCGGTGAGATCGCGAATGCGGGAGTTCTGTGCGGCCCGCGACACCATGCCGTAAATCAGTACCGCGGTGATGAAAACCAAGAAGGAAACACCGGCCACGCGCAGCCGGTGCAGATCCGGCCGGGCGGTGGTTTGATCAGGCGGGGACATGGGCTTCTCCTGAGTGAGCTTCCTGCTCCGGCAGTGGGCGGTAGTTGCGATGAATGATGCTGAACACCACGGGCACGAAGAACAGAGTCGAGACCGTCGCGAAAATCAGGCCGCCGATCACGGCGCGGCCCAGGGGTGCATTCTGTTCGCCGCCCTCGCCTAAGCCGAGGGCCATGGGCAGCATGCCGATCACCATGGCGAGCGCCGTCATGAGGACCGGCCGCAGACGCACGAAGCCGGCCTCGAGCGCAGCCCGCGTCGCATCGCCGAGCTCGGTGAGCTTCTCGCGCGCAAAGCTGATCACGAGCACGCTGTTGGCGGTCGCCACGCCCATGCACATGATGGCGCCGGTCAAGGCAGGGACCGATAAAGTCGTATGGGTCGCAAACAGCATCCAGACTATTCCGGCGAGCGCCGCCGGTAAGGCCGTGATGATGACGAACGGATCGGTCCACGACTGGAAATTGATCACGATGAGAAAGTAGATGAGCACCACGGCGCCGAGCAGACCGAACAGCAGACCGGTGTATGCGCTGTACATGGTCGCCGTCTGACCCACCAGGGCGATGGTCGAGCCTTTCGGCTTGTCCTTGTCGTTCTGCGCCATGATGTGGCGGATGTCGGCCGAGACCGACCCGAGATCGCGGCCCTGGGTCGTCGCGAAAATATCCACCATGGACGAGATGTCGTATTGCGAGACCACGGCATTGGCGTGCGAGCGATGAACGTCGGCGATGCCCCCGAGCACCGTGGTCGGCGCGCCCGTCGCGTTGATGGGTAGATTCTGCAGAGCAGCGAGGCTGTCGAGCTGATATTGAGGGGTTTGCAGCGCGATCGGATAAGTGACCCCGTTCTTCTCGTTCAGCCAGTAGGTCGGCGCGACCTGGCTGGAGCTTGCGAGGTTGACCACCAGGCTGTTGGTCACATCGGCCGCGGTCACGCCAGTGTACTGCGCGCGCGTGCGGTCGATGTTGACGTCGAGGGTCGGGAGCCGGGCCGATTGCTGGATGCGCGCGTCGGCCACGCCGTTCACATGACGGATCTGTGCCAAAAGCTTGTTGGCGTAGGCGAAGTCCGCGTTGAGATCGTTGCCGCGGACCTGCAGATCGATGGGTGCCGGTGCGCCGAAGTTCAGGATCTGACTCACGATGTCGGCAGGCAGGAAGGAGAAGGTGAGGCCCGGAAAGCGCCGGGGCAGCTCCTGGCGCAGGCGAGCGACGTATTCGGGAGTCGGCGCGTGCCCCTCGTTGAGCGAGATCTGGATGTCTCCGTCGGACTCGTTGATGGTTCCCGTATTGTTGTAGATCGTGTTGATCGACGAGAGGTAGGTGCCGACGTTGTCGACGATGGCGCCGGTTTCCTTCTGCGGGATGATGCTGCGGATCGCCTTCTCCACGTTGCTGAAGCGTGCGGCGGTCTCCTCGATGCGCATGCCCACCGGGGCCCGCACGTGCATCAGGATCTGTCCGCCGTCCACCTGCGGAAAGAAGTTCCGTCCCAGGAAGGGCGCGAGCAGGAACGAGAGCAAGACGAACCCGAGGAAGCCGGGGAGAAACACGCCGCGGCGCTTGATTGCCAGTTCGAGCAGACCGTGATAGCCGGCGCGCATTCGGAAGAACCCTGCCTCGAATCCGCGTTGCAAACGCACGAGCGGGTTCTTTGACGGCGGCTCGCGGGAGGGGTCCGCGACATGCCCCGGGTGCGCCCGCAGCAGATACTTGGCCATCGTCGGCACGAGCGTGCGCGAAAGGAGGAAGGAGAAGACCATCGCGAACATGACGCTTTCCGCCATGGGCACGAACAGAAACCGCGCCACGCCGCTCAAGAAGAACATCGGGACGAACACGATGCATATGCACAGCAGAGAGACGAACGCCGGTATGACGATCTGGGATGCGCCGTCGAGGATCGCCTGCTCCACGCCTTTCCCCTGCTCGAGGTGATAGTTGATGCTCTCGATGGTCACGGTGGCTTCGTCGACGAGGATACCGACCGCGAGCGCGAGGCCGCCCAAGGTCATGATGTTGAGCGTCTCGCCGAGCGCCCAGAGCGTGCCGATGGCACCGAGGACCGACAGCGGAATCGAGGTGGTCACGATCAGGGTCGAACGCCAGCTGCCGAGGAACAAAAGGATCATGAGACTGGTGAGCGCCGCAGCGATCACGCCCTCGCGGATCACGCCCTGGATCGAGGCGCGCACGAATACCGACTGATCGCCGATCGTCTTGATCTCGAGCTCATCCGGGAGCGAGGGCTTGATCACATTCAGCATCTTCTTGATGCCGCTGACGATGTCGAGCGTGGAGGTGGAGCCGTTCTTGAAGACGCTCAGCAGGACCGAGCGGCTGCCATCGACGTGAACGACATTGGTCTGCACGGCGCTGCCATTGTGTACGTGCGCCACATCGTGCATGTACACCATGGCCCCACGCACGTTCTTGATGGGCAGGTCGGCCAGATCGGAGATCTTGGAAGGGGCATTGTTGAGATTGATGGTGTATTCGTAGTCGCCGATTTTCTCGGTGCCTGCCGGGGTCAGTAAGTTCTGAGCGGCGAGCGCACTGGCGACGTCCTGTCCGGTCAAACCGAGCGACTGCATCGCGCCTGTATCGAGGTCATACATGACCTGCGGAGTCTTTCCGCCGAAGGGATAGGGAATCCCGGCGCCCTGCACCGTGACCAGGCGTGTACGCACGAAATTGATGCCGAGATCCGCGAGGGTCTGTTCGGTCAGTCCTTTGCCCGAGAGCGCGAGCTGGATGATGGGCACCGTCGAGGCGCTGTAATTGAGGATGAGCGGCGGCGTTTCGCCCGGCGGCAACTGTTTGAGGAGGGTCTGCGCGATCGCCGTAACCTGCGCATTCGCGGTTGCGATGTTGGCCGTCGGATGGAAGTAGATCTTGACGATGCCGAAGGTCGTGTACGAATTCGCCTCGATGTGTTCGATATCGTTCACTGTAGTCGTGAGCGCACGCTCGAACGGGGTGATGACGCGTCCCGCCATCTGATCGGGCGGCAGCCCCGTGTATTGGAAAGCGACGCCGATGATGGGGATGTTGATGCTCGGAAAGATGTCGACCGGCATGCGCAGCGCGGCGAGCGTACCGAGAACAAAAATCAGCAAGGCGACGACAACGAACGTGTACGGCCGGTTGAGTGCAATCCTGACTATGGCAAGCATGGGAGGGAGCGTAAGGGAGCCGGCAATCGGGACCATTTCGACCTTATTTCAATTGAAACGCGGGGAACGGAGCTTGACATCGCCGCGCCACGGGGCGCCCCGACCATGAGCGCATGGAGGACGCGCCCAACATAGTCATCTACGAGGAAGATTTCCTCACCCGCGCCTTGCTCGAGGAGTGGCTGGGGGAGGCCGGCTACGGCGTACGGGTCGGCAATCGATGCAATCCAGGGGTCGACGACGCTTGCGATCTCGTGATCGTCAGCGTCTACATGCCGAAAAACGGCGGCGCGCAGTGCCTGCGCGACATCCAGGAGGCGCACCCGGACACGCCCGTCATCGCCATCTCGGGTCAGTTTCGCCCCGGATTGTCCGCGGCCGGCGCAACTGCCCAAAAGCTGAGCGTCCGGCAGGTCGTCGCGAAACCTTTGACGCGACAAGAACTCCTGGAATCCGTGCGCGGTATAATCGGGAGCTAGCCGCCAGAGACCCGCCACTCTCGCATGTCCTCGACAAACGATCAGCCCGCGAGTGCTGCCATCCGATTCAATCGGCTGCAGATGGGTGTGGTCGTGGTCGGCGTGCTGCTGATGTGTGCGTTTGCGGGTTCTTCCGCCTACGATGCGTGGCGCTCGTACCGCTACTCGATTGCGGCCACCGAGCGCGAGCTTGGGAACTTGGCGAATGCGCTCGCGGAGCAGACGGCGTGGAGCTTGGAGGCCGTCGACTTGCTGCTGCTCGATACCGTCCGCTGGTATCGCACCGAGGGGCAGGGGATTCCACCGGAAGCACGTGACGCTGCGCTGGCGGCGCGCTCCACCGGGGTTCAGCCGGTGCGCCAGGTCACTATCATGGATGCCGAGGGGAATCAGCTTTATCGCTCGCGCGGCTTTTCCATACCGAACCACAACGTCGCCGACCGTTCCTATTTCGTCGCGCAGAAAGACGACCCGAGCCGGGGGATGTTCATGAGCGAGCCGCTGACTACGCGCTCGGAGGGGCGCACCGCGGTGATACTCTCGCGCCGCATCGACGACGCGGAGGGGCATTTTGCCGGTGTCGTGACGGCCAACATGGACCTCGAGGATTTGAACGAGTTCTATCGAGCCGCGAAGGTCGGAGCCGAGAGCCACATCGCGCTGTTGCGCGACGATGGCACGCTGCTCGTGCGCAGTCCCGGCGTCCCGAACGTCGTGGGCCACAAGTTCCCCGTGCTCGCCGCGGCCCCCGTCGGCGCCGACGCGCGGGTCGTGAATCCGATCGACGGCCGGGAGGACTTCATCGCAGTCGCCCCCGTAAGGAATGCGCCGCTGCGACTCGCCGTCACGCGGGATGCGCAGGTCGCCCTGCGGCCCTGGCGGGACGAGACCATCCGCGTCGCGCTGCGGACGCTCATCGTCGTGGTGCTCGGCGCGATGCTGCTGGCACTCCTTTTGCGCCAGATCAAACGCGTGGCCAGCAGTCAGCGGGCGCTGCGCGAAAGCGAGGAACGCTACGCGCTCGCGATGGAAGGCGCGAACGAGGGCCATTGGGACTGGGACGTGCCCGCCGACAGACTGTTTTTGTCGCCCAGAATGAAGGTGCTGGATGGCCAGAGCGCCGACAGCGCCGTCGGAACGGGAAGCGAGTGGATGAGCCGCATCGCGATGCACGAGGAGGACAGGCCGCGGGTCGAGGCGGCGATGCAAGACCACCTGGCCGGCCGCGCGCCGCGCTTCGAGTGCGAGTACCGAGTGCACTATCCCAACGGCGAATGGCACTGGCTGCTGGCACGCGGCAGGTGCTCGTTCGATGTAACGGGCAAGCCATCGAGGTTTGTGGGCTCAGCCATGGATATCACCGAGCAAAAACAGGCGCAGCTGGAAAAAGAGCGTTTGGAGGCGCAGCTGCGGCAGTCGCAGAAAATGGAGGCGATCGGCACACTGGCCGGCGGCATCGCCCACGACTTCAATAATGTGCTGGGAGCCATCCTCGGCTATGGGGAGCTTGCCATTCAGCATTCGGCCGGCAACAGCGCTCTGCGCCGCTATCTCGACAACGTCATGCATGCGGCCGAAAGAGCCAAGCTCTTGGTCGAGCGCATTCTAGGCTTCAGCCGCAGCGGCCTGGGGGACCAGGTGCTGGTCAACGTTCAATCCGTGGTCAGCGAGACTCTCGAGTTGCTCGCAGGCTCGCTCCCCACAGGCATCCGGCTCGAGACAAAACTCGCGGCAGGAGATGCCGCTGTGATCGGCGACCCGACCTATCTGCATCAGGTCACGATGAATCTGTGTACCAACGCGGTGCAGGCCATGGAGCGAGGAGGTGTCCTCGGGGTGACGTTGGCACGCGTGCAATCGACCCAAGCCCGAACCCTCACCCGGGGCGCGCTCGTCCCCGGAGAATATGTGCGCCTCACCGTGGCCGACACCGGATCGGGAATTCCTCCGGAGGCCATGGAGCGGATCTTCGATCCATTCTTCACCACCAAGAACGTCGGCGAGGGCACGGGGCTGGGGCTGTCGCTGGTGCATGGTATCGTCGCGGATCTGGGCGGCGCGATCGATGTGAGCTCGAAGCCGGGTGAGGGCGCCTGCTTCGAGATCTGGCTGCCCGTGGCCGGGGAGACGGTTGCGGCGAGCAGCGAGGCCGCGGGAGTTCTGCCGCGCGGAAACGGAGAGACCCTGATGATCGTGGACGATGAGCCGCAGCTGGTGGAGCTTGCGGAGGAAGTGGTGGCTCGACTCGGCTACGAGCCTGTGGGATTCGTATCGAGCACGGCCGCGCTGCAGGCCTTTCTGGTCGACCCGCAGCGCTTCGATGTGGTCCTTACGGACGAGATGATGCCCGATCTTGCGGGAACGGAGCTTGCACGGGAAATCCGCGTTCTGCGGCCCTCGATTCCGATCCTCTTGATGAGCGGACGCGCCGTTCCCTCCGTGGTCGATCGCGCCGCCGAGGTGGGCGTCGATGAGGTGCTGCGTAAGCCGCTGCACAGGCGGGAGATCGCGGAGTCGCTTGCCCGCGTTCTCGGCCCCAGTCATTGAAGTTCTGGAGATAAACGCATGATGGAGGTTACGCGCGCGCACATCCTGGTAGTCGACGACGACCCGCAGATCCGCAGCCTCCTGGACGAGTACCTCACCGAAAACGGGATGCGCGTCAGTACGGCTGCAAGTGGACGGGACATGACGCAGATCTTGGACGAGGAGACGATCGACCTGGTAATTCTCGATCTGCGGCTCAATGACGAGGACGGAATGTCGCTTGCGCGGTCCTTGCGCGAGCGGCTCGCGATCTCGGTCATCATGCTCACGGGGGTCAGGGACGAAGCCGACCGGGTGATGGGACTGGAACTCGGCGCCGATGATTATGTGACGAAGCCCTTCAGCCCACGGGAGCTGCTCGCGCGCATTCGGACCGTGCTCCGGCGTGCGAAGAGCGCCGCTGCCGAAGCGGCTCCGCGCCGCGAAATCCGCGCGTATCGCTTCGGCGGTTTCGAGCTCAATTTGCGCACGCGCCGATTGAAGCGGCAGGACGGGCGGTCCATCAGTCTCACCAACGGGGAGCTCAACTTGCTCGCCGCTTTGCTCGCGGCGCCGGAGCGGATTCTCACCCGAGATCAGTTGCTCGAAGCGAGCCGCGTGTATGACAACGAAGTCTACGATCGCGCCATCGACATCCAGGTACTGCGCCTGCGACGCAAGATCGAAGAGGATCCCGCGCACCCGCGCTACATCGTCACCGAGCGGGGAGTGGGCTACGTGTTCAGCGCGCCGGTCGAAGTATTGTATTGACTCGTCGCCGATGCGCGACGTGTCCTATGAAGCATAGGACATGACTTGGGACTCCTACGTGAGCGGATCTCACGCATTCGGCGAAATTACTCACTTGCCGCGATGCGATGCAGGTTCTACCGTGCACCCAGAGCATATCGCCTGCCTGCCCACCTACCTGTGGTGCGCACTCGAGGCGATGCCCGCAAAAAGGAGTTTTCGCGATGAAGCTACAATCGATGTTCCTCATGATCGCCGTGACAGCGGGTACGGGCCCGGTGGCTTTCGCCGCCCCGCCTGAAAGCGCCGTGATGCTCACTGGCGACCCGGTGGTGATGCGTCTCTCCAAGGATGAGTTTCGAATCGCCTTCGGCCTCGAGGGCAGAAGCTGCAAGCAGGGCTGCAACGGGTCAGTACGCTACCGGGTGGATTGGAAGGCGTCGGACGGCACGTTTCGCACGGAGCGGAAAGAGGTGCACTACACCGTCTCCCCGGGCGCCGCGCGCACCATCGCCGTGGACCGCCAGTACCTCGACACCGCCGAGGGCGCACACACGGTCGACATCGTCAACGTGAAGGTCGACACCATCACTCGCCGCGACTAGCAGGCGGATACAAGACCGCAGTCCCGGAGCTGCTCCATGCTCGCGGCATGCGGCGCCGCCCGGCTATCCGCGCAGGCAAGAGCGAGGAACTCGTTGCGGAGATGTTTTAGCTGACGGACAATCGGCAGGCAGGAGCGACGTCAGGTCTTTCACCGGCGTTGCGGCTCCAGGAGTTGCTTCATGCCGCTGGTAAGAATTGATCTGCGCGAGGGGAAGCCTGCGGACTATCGAGCCGCAATCGGCGAGGTGATCTACGACGCTCTGTTGAGCATCGGCGTTCCTCAGAACGATCGATTCCAGATCATCACCGAGCACCCGAAGAGCGGACTGATTTTCGATCCGGGGTATCTTGGGGTCGAGCGATCCGAGGCGCTCGTCATGATTCAGATCACCCTCAATGAAGGCCGATCGCTCGAGCTGAAGAAGCGCCTCTATAAATCGATCGCCGATCAGCTCAACAGCCGGCTGTCCATCCGTCGGGAAGACGTATTCATCAATCTCGTCGAGGTGAAGAAGGAGAACTGGTCCTTCGGCAACGGCGAAGCGCAATACACCTAGACCGACGCACATGCGAGCCATCAAAATTCTCCTGCAAACCACGATAGTGACCACGCCGAACGACTGGTCCATCGCCCGGTTCGGCAAACTGGCTCAGCTACTTCGAAAGCAGCGGCATGTGGACGGACAGCCGGTGTTCGAGGTCGTCGCCCGCGACCGAGAGGCGAATGGAGTGCCGGACCCGGTATTGTCGCGGCTCGATCGCGGCGATTTCGACGAACTCTGGTTGTTCGCGGTTGACGAAGGCGAGGGTCTCGTTCCGGAGGAGTGCGAAGCCATAGGCCGGTTTCGTGCGGCGGGGCGCGGCTTGATGGTAACGAGAGATCATATGGATCTTGGTTCTTCGGTCTGCAGCTTGGGAGGCGTGGGGAAGGCACATCATTTTCACACACGGAACCCAGATCCGGATCTCACGCGACGGGCGATCGATGATCGCTTCTCTTCGCATATTTCTTGGCCGAACTATCACTCGGGTGCAAATGGGGACTACCAGACTATCAAGATAGTGGGACCCATTCATCCTGTGTTGGCAGACTCACAATCGCCGAGCGGAGCGATTCGATACCTTCCGGCACACCCCCACGAGGGCGCCGTCAGTGCTCCGACGGGTGAGCCCGCACGCGTGATCGCCACGGGTATCAGCGAAATAACGGATCGGGAATTCAACATTGCCGTTGCATTCGAGTCGAGCGCGCGCGGCGGGCGCGCCATCGCGCAAAGCACGTTTCACCATTTCGTCGATTACAATTGGGACATAGGAGCCGGCAGCCCAACCTTCGTGGACGAGCCGCCAGGCTCCGCCATGATGAATGAACCTCAGGCGCTGCAGGATACCCACCGCTACGCGATCAACGTCGCTCGGTGGCTGGCGACGGCCTGATTCCGGGTGACGGTCATCTGAATGGTGAGCCGGGGAGTTGGAGGACTCGAGCGCGGTCGCAACCCGCATAGGTAAGAGCGTGCGCTATGTCGTCGCGGCCCCCGATTACTTGAAAGGCCGAAAGCTTCCTGCGGAGCCTGCGGACCTCGAGCTGCACGACTGTGTGATGCTCGCCGCCAGGAACAACGAGACCGACTGGGATCTGGTCAACGGTAGAAAAAAAGCGCGTATCCATGTCTCCGGACCGATATCGAGCCGCGACTTCAATTCGGTCAGCACTTTCGTGTACCGGGGTCATGGGATTGGACTGCTGCCGTCAACCTACTGTAACGAAGCACTCGCGAGGGGTGCACTCGTACGGCTCTTACCGGGGTGGGCTTCCCCGCAAATCCCCGTCTTCACCGTCTACTCGAATCGGAAATTCCTACCTTCGAGGTTGAACGTCTTCCTGGAAGCACTGGCGGCCTGGAAGAAGCCGTTATGGCTCAAAGAATGAACGGAACGATAGCGGGCTGTATACGAATCATAAAGGGGGGTGTCCATGAGTTTTCCATCAGTCCAAACCGAGTTGTGCGCATTGCTGCTGCTCGGCGGTGCTGCGCTGCCGGTCTGCGGCAACGCCGCCGAGTCCTCGAAGAGCGACCCATCCTATGCCGGCCTGCAGGGCGAGGTGCTGCTCGACAACGCACGCGTCTTCGTGCAGAAATTCATTGTCCAGCCGGGCCAATCGACCGGCCGCCACACGCACCCAGCCGATCAGTTGCTGGTGTTCATCAGGGGCGGCGTGCTGAGATCTCAGGCGACGGGACGCTCGACGGTGTGGAGAGACGGCCGGGTGGTTTGGCAGAACGCGGCAGATCTCTCGGACCAGGGCAGCACCAATACGGGTGCGACATCGATCGAGATGGACTTGGTAACGCTCAAGCCGGTCGTGCAATCTGCCGCCATAGCCCCTGGAGGCAAGCCGAAGTATCAATACCTCAACTACCCGAATATTCCGGGAGAGGATGTGCTCGAGAACGATCAGGTCATCGTGCAGCGCTTCATCGTCCAGCCCGGGCAGTGGGAGGGTGTGCATGCGCACTGCCCGGACATGCTCTTCATTCACATCAAGGGTGGCCAGTGGGCGGCGAAATCCTACAACGAACCCGAGCATCCCTATCCCAATCCCTCTCCGGATGGTGAGGCCGGCTGGATGCCCACGATCGATATCAGCGTGGGACACCAATCGGGCAACATCGGCAAGAATCCGATCGATCTGATCTGGGTCACGCTGAAAAAATAGGGTCGGATGCGCTTTGGATCACTATGTCTAGGAAGGCCCCATGAGAGATCAAGAAGTACGCGCGGCATTGGATCGGCATTGGGCCGCGTCCGATGCCAATGATTTTGAAACGGAGCACGACATCTATCTCGAGGATGCCGTGCTGGAATACCCCCAGTCGGGCGAGCGAATCCGCGGCCGACGCAACATACAGATCACGCGCTCCAAGCAGCCGAGCGAAAAGCGCTTCGCCGTGCGGCGAATCATCGGCAGCGGTGATCTTTGGATCACCGAGTATATTCTGACGTATGACGGAAAGCCTTCTTATACCGTGAGCATCATGGAGTTCAGCGGCGACAAGGTTGCAAGGGAAACCCAGTACTTTGGAGATCCGTTCGAGGCGAGCGCGTGGCGCGCCCAGTGGGTCGAACGGATGGGCGAACGGTAGCCCGGCGGCGGTGACTTGACGAGTCGGAATTCCTTCAATTCCTCGAGCCTCCCCCGGACTCGCGACTAGGGCGACTGTCTTCCCACGATCGAGTTGACGACATCGGTCACCCCGGGAGTTTGCCGCGCAACCAATTCCGCCTCCTGCTTCGCGCTAGGCGAATCCACGTCCCCGCTCAGATACACAACACCCTTGAACGTACTCACGTAGATCATATTCGGCGGTTGGGTCGAAGAGTGCTGTTGAAAGCGCGCCTCGACATCAGCGGTGATCTTCCTATCGGCGGGACATTCGTCGACCCCGCATCGATGCAATTGGTGAAAAAGGGTGCAGCCCGCCATACCGCCGAGCAGCAGCATGGCGCCGATCGTCGTGCTTATCGATGAAGTTTTCACGTACCTACCCTTGTTGAAGGTCTCGCCGCCGTTATTTTAACGATGGGCGCGCGCGTGGCTTTCCAATTTGCCACAAAGATTATCAAAGTGCACCTTCGCGTGCGCATCCGCGGCGCACCATCGGCGCGGCGTGGAGGGCCGGATCTGGTCGAGGAACTCCGTCTTGAATCCCGTCTCGTAGGCGGTCAATACCTCAGGCTTGCGGATTCCCTCGTACACATCGCCTTGAGTGTTGGATTTCAGACGCAGGCGCATTTCACGACAGTCTTCAAAAGGATCGTGGGTAACACTCCATGCCGATGGCGTCGGGAGCAACCCAATGTCGCGTTAGTTGCTGGTACAGCACGCGAGTCGGTCCGATGAGTGGGCTCTTCCGGGGCGCTGCATAGTATGGTTACGTCGGAGATAAGCTCTTTCCCTCCGCAATGGGAGGCGGCATTTCAGGTTGATGGCGATGAGGAGTCTCCGGCGTCGCCACGACTGACGTCGTCGCGGGAGCTCAATGGTCGAATATCTCCGCCGAGCTCAGATCCCACACTCGAGGCATCATCGCCAGCTGTTCAGGCGGCGACACGGAATTGATGTTGCTGGGCAGGCCACCTGCGTATACGGTCCCCAGGCGTCGTCTGGTCATGGTCGTTCTCGCTTGTCGGGTTAGTGATGCGTGATGTTCAAATATAGCTAAACTCCAGCCATGCGCCGTATCTACCTCGACCACAACGCGAGCACGCCCATCAACCCACAAGTATGGCAGGCCATGTGCGCCGCCGGCGAGGACGCCTATGGCAATCCCTCGAGCGCGCATTGGGCGGGTGCGCCGTCCAAGGACCTGCTCGAGAGTGGCCGTCAAAAAGTGGCTTCGATGCTCGGGTGTTCTCCCGAGGAGGTGGTGTTCACGAGCGGTGGGAGCGAGGCGAACAATCTGGCGCTGAAGGGAGTGTTCTTCACGAACCAGTCGCGTGCGGTCCATATCGTCACGACGCAAGTCGAGCATCCTTCGATTCTCTCGCCGTGTGCGTTCCTCGAGCGCCAGGGAGCGAAAGTGACGTATCTGCCGGTGGACCGTACTGGGCGTATAGACCCGGAAGATCTACGCAGGGCAATCACCCCGGCAACGACTCTCATCAGCATCATGCACGCCAACAACGAAGTGGGCACAGTGCAACCGATCGCAGCGTGCGCGCGGATCGCACGTGAGCACGGCATCCTGATTCACACCGACGCAGCACAGTCGGTGGGAAAGATCCCGTCGCGCGTCGATGTGCTCGGCGTGGATCTACTTTCGATCGCGGGGCACAAGCTCTATGCGCCCAAGGGAGTCGGTGTCTTGTACATTCGAGCCGGGACGCGGATGGAGCCCCTGATTCACGGCGCCGGCCACGAGCGCGGTCGCCGGGCGGGAACCGAAAGCGCCGTGCTCGCAACAGCTCTGGGAGTCGCCTGCGAGATCGGGAGCGACCTGTCCGCGATGCTACGAATACGCCAACTGCGGGACGATCTCTGGTCGCGGCTGCGTGCCCGTCTCGGCGAGCGTGTAGTTCTGAAAGGCCACCCCGAGGAGACACTGCCGAACACACTCAATGTATCCTTCATAGGTCACGTAGGCGCCGAGGTGTTGGCCGCTGCCGAGGGTATAGCGGCTTCTACCGGCTCCGCCTGTCACTCGGGCCGCGTCGAGCTTTCTCCCGTACTTCGAGCCATGGGTATCTCCCAGGAGGTCGGAGTGGGCGCCGTGCGCTTCAGTCTCGGCCGCTCGACAACCGCCGACGAGATCGTAGAGGTTGCGGAGCGAGTCTCCTCAGTTCTGATGTAGCGGTTTCCCTCAGACAGCAGGGAACCGAGCATCGACACTCAGTCCATCGGGCAGCCGACACTCACCGACCGCTCCGCCAACCATGCCATCGACCGGTCTCATGAGCTCGAAGCGGCAGCGCATTTGTGCGCCATCCGATCGGCTGAGATCAGCCACTACGTGCCCGGTGTAATGCGCGACATACTGGAGCTCCGGGCCCACGTCATAGAGGCCCTCCTGGTGCCAGATCGGGCCCTGTGGACCGAGTTCATCGGTCACATTGCTCGTGGTCTGGAAGAACCGACCCGTGAATGTCTCGCCGTTCGCGAGGGTTGCCGTCATGGAACCCGAGAGATTACCAGAGCTAGTCCAGCTGAATTTCACCGGGTTTGTCACGGGTAGGGTAGAGCCGGAGCCAGTCCTCGTCGTGGCACAGCCGACCACCAGCCCGACGACCAGAAGAAATCCGGCTCTCCAAGTTATACGCGCCATATTGAATCTCCAGTGATCAGCGACCCGGCCTCAACCGCATGCGGCTGCTCGGGATCGCGATGGGTCACATGATCAGACGAACCTGCCACCGGGCGATGTCAAACCCCGCGATGATGGATTGCAGCTGCAACATGGATTCGAGGGTGGCCGCTCCCGACGCTCACGCTCACTATGCCCCGGCATCGCGGTGCAGCATAAGTGCTTGAAGTTGAAGGGTAGGGTGTCCTGAGCGGGGGAGTAGAGTGTGTGTGCTCGAGTGCCGCAGATTGTCGATTGCCGACAATTCTGGCCTATCTTCCAATTCACGAGCGTGGCGAATCGTTGACTACCTTATTATTGACGGCACGTTTGGTCACACCGTACTCGAGGATTCCAGGATGAGCGTCGAAGATTTAACAAACGCCAAGCATTATCGGTGGGCTGAACTACCGGCGGAACAATTGAAGGGTGGGCTGACCCGCCGGCTGATAACTGGCGAGCGCATGATGATTGCCCACGTCCATTTCAAGAAAGGCGATGACGTGCCTCGGCATTCGCACGAGAACGAACAAATCACCTACATTCTCGAGGGCGCGCTGCAGTTTTGGCTCGGAGCCAATGGCGAACATGAGGTCATTATCCGTTCAGGCGAGGTCCTCGTGATCCCGTCGAATCTGCCGCACCGGGCGCTCGCCCTCGAAGATACGCTCGACGTCGATATATTCAATCCGCCGCGGCAGGACTGGCTGGCCGGCACGGACGCGTATCTTCGCGGATGAATTTGGCTGCGCCATAACTATGCTCACTTGCGTTATCGACTATGTCATCGACCCTCAAAAGATCGGTGAGTTTGAAGAATTCGCGAAGCGATGGATGATGCTGGTAAGTCGGCACGGAGGAACGCATCACGGCTACTTTCTGCCTTCGGAAGGTTCCAGTGACCGAGCGCTTGCGCTGTTCAGTTTTCCAAGCTTGGCCACTTACGAACAATACCGGTCTTTATTCGATCATCATCCGGACTTCATAGCGGCGAATCGAATGCGTGATGAAAGCGGTTGCGTGTTGAGATACGACCGGAGCTTCATGCGGCCGTTGTTCCCCCCGATCGAACTTGCAGGCGATGCAGGGGTGGGGTAAGTTTGAGGGTGAAGCCGCGATACCGGGCGGCCAGTTGCTCGGTACAACTCGAATAAACACAAACCACAATCAACTTGGGAGGCTCATTCATGACACGTATAACTCGCGCGATCTGCGCCACCGGCGCACTACTTTCACTCGCGGCACTTACCACGACGGCCTACGCGGACGGCCGCGACTACAACGACGGAGCGGTCCAGACCGTCACGTTCATCCGCACCGTCGATGGTCATTTCGACGATTACATGCATTGGCTTGCGACCACCTACAAGAAACAGCAGGAAGCGGCCAAGGCCGCCGGTTTCATCACGAGCTATGAGGTGCTGGTCGCTCAGCCGCACAACCCGCAGGATGCCGACATCATACTCGTCACCGAGTTCAAGAATTGGGCGGCGCTCGATCACCTCGGCAGCAAGCTCGATCAGGTGAGCACCAAGATTGAAGGCTCGGTCGACAAAGCAAATCAGTCCGAAGCGGATCGCGCCAAGATTCGCACTGTGCTGGGTTCGGACACCGTGCAGGTGGCGGAGCTGAAATAAGAGAATCAATACCGGCGGCGTCCTTACGGGCGACCGCCGGGCCCTCGGGCGCAGTACCGATCGAGCAGCCCTGACGACTTGTTCGAGCCGCGCATCCTCATATTCGTGCGGCTCGAAGACGAAGGGCGTTGCCGATCACGGACACGGAGCTCAGGCTCATGGCGGCCGCTGCGACAATGGGACTCAAAAGGAGTCCAAACGCCGGATACAGCGCTCCGGCCGCCACGGGGATTCCCACGACGTTGTAGACGAACGCCAGTGCGAGATTCTCGCGGATGTTGCGCATGATGGCGCGACTCAGGGCGCGACCTCGCGCGATACCCCCGAGATCTCCTTTGATGAGTGTGAGTCCGGCACTTTGCATGGCGACATCGGTGCCTGTACCCATGGCAATGCCGACATCGGCTTCTGCCAACGCCGGAGCGTCATTGACGCCGTCCCCGGCCATCGCAACCACCCGGCCTTCGCGCTTGAGCCGCCGAACGATGGCGTTCTTTTGATCGGGCAGTACGTCCGCTTCCACCTCAGTGATACCGAGCTTGGCGGCGACAGCTTCGGCCGTGGTGCGATTGTCGCCGGTCAACATGACGATCCGGATGCCCTCACTGCGCAAGGCATCGAGCGCCGCCATCGTAGTCGCCTTGATCGGATCCGCCACCGCAATGATGCCGACCGGCCTGTCATCCACTGAAACGAATAGCGCTGTAGCGCCTTCCTTTCTCAGCGCATCGGCGTGCGCCTCGAGATCGGCGGTGGGTATCCCGAGATCCTGGAGCAGTGCGGCGTTGCCGACGCCGACACGTCGACCCCCGGCGGTCCCGGTCACGCCTTTGCCCGTGATCGAGGCGAAATTCGTGACCTCCTGCAGCGCCACCTTGCGTTCTGCGGCCGCCGCCAGAATAGCCGCGGCGAGCGGATGTTCGCTCGATTTTTCCAGGCTCGCGCCGAACGACAGTACGGCGGCTTCTTCGAAGCCGGCCCCGGGCACGACCGCCGTCACGCGAGGTTTCCCTTCCGTGAGGGTGCCGGTCTTATCGATCACCAAGGTATCCACCTTCTCGAATCGCTCGAGCGCTTCGGCATTCTTGATCAGAATGCCTGCGCGTGCGCCTTTGCCCACTCCGACCATGATGGACATCGGGGTTGCGAGGCCCAGCGCGCACGGGCACGCAATGATGAGCACCGACACGGCGGCAACCACCGCAAGACCCAGCGCCGGCGCCGGCGCCCAGATGATCCATGCCGCGAACGCGATCGCTGCCGACGCCATCACCGACGGAACAAACCACGCGGCCACGACGTCGACGAGACGTTCGATGGGCGCGCGGCTGCGCTGCGCTTCGGCGACCATGTGCACGATGCGAGATAGCATGGTATCGGCGCCGATCCTCTCGGCGGTGATTACGAGAGCTCCCGTCCCGTTGATCGTGCCGCCGATCACTTTGTCCGCGGCCACCTTTTCGACCGGCATCGACTCGCCGGTCACCATCGATTCATCGACTGCGCTTACCCCCTCGGCCACGGCGCCATCGACGGGAACCGCTTCGCCGGGTCGCACCCGCAGGCGATCGCCCACCCGGACTTCATCGAGCGGCACTTCCTCATCGGCGCCATCCGCGCCGATACGCCGCGCTGTTTTGGGCGCCAATTTCAGGAGCGCCCGAATGGCGCCGCCGGTCTTCTCTCTCGCGCGCAACTCGAGGACCTGACCCAGCAACACGAGAACGGTAACCACCGCGGCGGCTTCATAGTAGACCGGGATCAGGGCGCCGTGCTGACGAAGACTCGCCGGGAAAAGCCCAGGGGCGAAAGTCGCCACCAAACTGTACAAATAGGACGCCCCAACCCCCAAGGCAATCAAGGTGAACATATTGGGCGAGCGGTTCAATACCGACGCCCAGGCTCGTTGAAAGAACGGCCATGCGCACCACAGCACGATGGGCGTTGCGAGCGCGAACTGAACCCACATCGAGGCGGCCATGGACACGTAGCGGTCCAAATTGAGCACAGGCAGATGGGCGCCCATCTCCAAAATAAAGATAGGCGTTGCGAGGACAGTGCCGACAAGGAAGCGCCGGGTCATGTTCTCGAGTTCAGGGTTCGTGCTCTCCCCCTGCGGAATGCCCTCCGGCTCGAGCGCCATTCCGCAAATTGGACAACTGCCGGGCTCGCTGCGCCGGATTTTAGGATGCATCGGACAGGTGTAGATCGCGCCCCGAGCTACGGGTGCGCTCAGGCCTCTTGCGTGCTCCGCGCGATTCTTGGCGCCAGCTGGATGCACCGCCATGCCGCAGACGGGATCATGACTCATGGGGTAGTCTAGGCTCCGTACGAGCAGCTGTCCGATGTGGGCGAGATTTTTCCCAACAAAATGAAAGTACTAACCATAGGCGGTGCCATGATCAAGCAATCTCTCCGAGTGATGCGATGTAACGGCCTGAAGCGTCTGGCCGTCATGCTGACCCTGCCGATGCTCGCGCATGCCCAATCCCATGATGCCGTCAAAACCATCATCCTGGTGCACGGCGCATTTGCCGACGCGTCCAGTTGGTCCAAAGTCATTCCTATCTTGGAAGCGGAGGGTTATCACGTCGTTGCCGTGCAGAATCCATTGACTTCACTCGCGGATGATGTCGCCGCCACCAAACGCATTATCGCGTTGCAAGACGGCCCAGTGATTCTCGTGGGCCATTCCTGGGGTGGCGCCGTCATCACACAGGCCGGCGATGATCCGAAAGTCCGGGGACTTGTATACGTGGCCGCTTATGCCCCGGATGTCGGTCAGTCTGCGAACGATGCAAGCGGGCCTTTCGGGTTGACTGAAGGTCAGAAGCAAATTCGGGTCGATGGGTCTAAGTTTGCGTATATGACCTCGAAAGGCATCCTGGAGGACTTCGCGCAAGGCCTGCCGGTACCTGAACGAAAGCTCGTCTTGGCCGTTGAGGGCGAAAGTTACGGCCCCATGTTTGCGGAGAAGCTCACCGTCGCGGCTTGGAAGACAAAGCCCTCTTGGGTGGTAATCTCCGGTAAGGATCGCATGTTGCAACCGGCGATGGAGAAGGACGAAGAAGCCCGACTGCACGCCACGGCCACGACGTTGCCGACATGTCATCTCGCGATGTTGGAGGCGCCCCAAAGGGTGGCCGCCGTCATCACCGAGGCCGCGGAAAAAGCATCCAGCCCTTAGGCCAAAGCGCGCGCATCCAGCCTGCAACTGCGAATCAAAACAGGGCCCTATCATGTCGTATTTCTCCGGCAATCCCTCGAGCGCCATCCGGGGCCTCACTCTCGCGATCCTGGTGATTCTCCTGTCCTCCACCCGAGGGCAAGGAGGGACGCCGGTGAGAAATATTGTGTTGGTGCATGGATCGTTCGCGGACGCCTCGAGCTGGGCAAAAGTCATCCCGCTGTTGGAAGCGAACGGGTATCACGTCGTCGCCGTGCAGAATCCTTTGATATCGTTCGCGGAGGAAGTCGCTGCAACCAAAAGAATTATTGCGCTGCAGGACGGTCCGGTGATTTTGGTCGCCCACTCCTGGGGCGGCGTGGTGATCACGCAGGCGGGCGACGAGCCCAAAGTGGCGGGATTGATCTACATCTCAGCCTACGCCCCTGACGTAGGACAATCCGCGAATGATGCGAGCTCACCGTACGGGTGGACGGAGGGTCAAAAGCAGATCCGCCTCGACGAGGCAAAGTTCGCGTCGGTGACGTTCAAAGGTGTTTCCGAGGATATCGCAGAGCGGCTCCCTCCCGCCACACAGAGGCTTTTCTTTGCCACACAGGGGCAGACGTACGGCCCCATGTTCGACGAGAAGATCACGGTCGCCGCCTGGCGGAGTAAGCCTTCTTGGGTGCTGATATCCTCGAACGATCGCATGCTGCCGCCCGCGATGGAACGCGCGGAGGTGGGCAGGTTGCATGCGATCGGAAGTATTGCGCTGCCCACCGGCCACATGTCGATTCTGGAGGATCCCGGCAAGGTGGCGGCCTTCATCAACATGGCAGCAATTGCGGCCTCCGCCAGGTAGCAGGAGTATTCTGATGCACGAGGAACCTGGCGCTTCGACGACACTTATTGCAGCGAGATACCCTTTGCCGCGACTGCAGAGGCCTTCCACCCGAGCGCTGTGCGCTCACGCCACACCGGAGACATAAACATGAGCACGATTACGACGAAGGACGGGGTCACGATATTTTACAAGGATTGGGGCAGTGGGCAGCCGCTCGTGTTTTCCCACGGCTGGCCCTTGTCGTCCGATGATTGGGACACGCAAATGATGTTCTTCGTGAGTCGCGGCTATCGCGTCATCGCCCATGATAGGCGCGGTCACGGTCGCTCGAGCCAGGTCGCTGACGGCCACGATATGGATCACTATGCCGATGACCTTCTGGCGCTCACCGAGCATCTCAACTTGAAGAACGCCGTCCATATCGGGCACTCGACCGGCGGAGGCGAAATCGCGCGCTATATCGGGCGCCACGGTGAGAGTCGCGTGGCGAAGGCCGTGCTCATTAGCGCCGTGCCGCCAATCATGGTGAAAACGCCGGCCAACCCCGGCGGTCTACCTAAAGAAGTCTTCGACGGTTTTCAGGCTCAAGTGGCGAATGACCGGGCGCAGTTCTTTCTAGACCTTCCGACCGGTCCCTTTTACGGCTACAACCGCCCGGGTGCCAAGAAATCGCAAGGTGTCATCGATAATTGGTGGCGCCAGGGCATGATGGGCAGCGCCAAAGCACATTACGATGGCATCGTCGCCTTTTCGCAGACTGATTTCACGCCGGACTTGAAGAAATTTTCGGTGCCGACGCTCGTGATGCACGGCGACGATGACCAAATCGTGCCTTATGCGGATGCTGGGCCTCTGACCGCCAAGCTGGTCAAGGGCGCGATCTTCAAGAGTTACAAGGGCTTTCCTCACGGCATGCCCACGACGGAGGCCGCCACAATCAATGAGGACCTCTGGGGATTCCTGAAGTCATAGCTGCTGCACCCGCGGTAGTCCCGCCGGAAGTATGAACGACCGGCGGGACCCCTTAGCCTGGGAGGGATCTGGAGAACGGCAGCTCATGCATCCGCTTGCCCGTCGCGGCGAAAATCGCGTTGGCCAGCGCGGGTCCAATAGGTGCCACGCCCGGTTCGCCGACTCCCGTCGGCGGGTCGGTCGAGGGCACGATATAAACTTCCACCTTGGGCATCTCATTCATGCGCAACACGCGGTAGTCGTTGAAATTCGATTGCTGTACCCGGCCATTTTCCAGGGTGATGTTGCCCCAGAGAACCGCCCCCAGTCCGAAGCCGATGCCACCCTCCATCTGCGCCGTGATGACATCCGGGTTGATGGGCGTACCGCAATCGACGGCGCAGACCACGCGCTCGACCTTGATCCGGCCGGATTCCTCTACGCGGACTTCGACGACCTGGGCGACGAAGGTCTTGAAGGCCTCGGCGACGGCAATGCCTCGCCCACGGCCCTTCGCGAGCGGCGCCGACGTCCACCCGGCCTTTTGGGCCGCGAGCTCGAGAACCGCCTTCATGCGAGGCTCCTTGGCAAGGAGCTTCCGACGGAACTCGTACGGGTCCTGACCCGCCGCATGGGCCGCCTCGTCGATGAACGCCTCGACCGCGAGGGTGGTGTGCGAGCTGCCCACGACGCGCCACCACAGGACCGGGACACCGGTCGTCATGGTCGCAAGATCCACGGACACGTTCGGGATCTCGTAAGCGATGTTGGCCGCGCCCTCCACCGACGTTGCATCGATCCCGTCCTTTATCAGACCGGCCATGATCGTACCCGCCATGATTGACTGGCCTACGATTACGTGTCGCCACGCGATTAACTCTCGATTAGCGTCGAGGCCCGCCTCGAGCTTGTGAAAGTACATCGGCCGATAGAGGCCGCCATGGATGTCGTCCTCACGCGTCCACTGCAGCTTGATCGGTGTGCCATCCGCGCCATTCGCCTTGGCGATGGATACCGCTTCGACGATGTAGTCGGACCAGGAATTCGCGCGTCGTCCGAAGCTGCCGCCCGCGAAGAGCGTATTGATGAAAACCTGTTGCGGGTCGAGACCGGCCGCTTTCGCGGCATTCGCTTGGTCGATGGTCTGAAATTGATCACCCGCCCAGATGTCGCAGCGTTGTGCCGTCAGCTTCACCACACAGTCGAGCGGCTCCATGGGCGCATGCGCAAGATAGGGAAATTCGAAGGTCGCGCTGATTTTGGTCACGGCAGAGCTCAAGGCTCGAGCGGCGTCGCCGGTCTTGCGCGCGGAGGTCGCGGGCTTTTCGGCGCGTTGCCGAAATTCGTCCATGATTTGCGCCGAGCCGCGCTTTTCGGCGTTCGCATCGTCCCACTCAATGGTCAACCGATCGCGTCCTTTCTTGGCTGCCCAAAAGGATTTTGCGATGACGGCTACGCCGCGGGGAACCTGCACGACCTTGACCACTCCGGGAACCGCCAGAGCCGCGGCCGCATCGAAGGAGCCCACAGTCGCACCGAACTGCGGCGGTCGCGCGAGCAGCGCCACGAGCAGGTTGGGCATGGTCACATCGAGGGAGAACTGCGCTGTGCCATCGCACTTCGCCGGCACATCGACCCGGGGCGGCCGTGTACCGATGAGTGTGAAACGACTCGGATCCTTGAGGACGACATGCGCCGGAACGGGCAATGTGGACGCCGTCTTGACCAGCGAGCCGAAAGTGGCCTTGCGTTGGCTGGCGTCGTGATACACCACACTGCGCTCCACGCGCAGCTCCGCTTCCGATACGTGCCACTGTCGAGCAGCAGAGGCAACGAGCAACGCACGCGCGGTGGCACCCGCCTCGCGTAACTGCTGCCAGGAGTTGGCCATGGCGGAACTGCCGCCGGTGCCCTGCATGGTTTTGAACACGAGATTCGCATAACGTTTCGCATCGGCCGGCGCGCTCTCGACGCGGACGCGGGTCCAATCTGCATCGAGTTCCTCCGCGAGGACCGTCGCGATGCCGGTGTAAGAGCCCTGACCCATTTCCAGGTGCTTCGCGATGACCGTGACGGAGTCATCGGTACCGATGCGCACAAAGGCATTCGGCACGAGCTCGGCCGGTGCCGTCGGCGCCGTCGCCGCTTGCGCGCGGCGACCGCCCCAATGAAAGCCAATCGCGAGTGCGGCGACTCCGGCAGTGGAGTCTTTCAAAAAGTTGCGCCGTGCGCGCGACCGGGGTTCGAGGATGTCGAAGGTCATCGGCTGAATTCCTTTTACGCGGACCCAGGCTGTTCGGCGCTCAGCCGTTGCCCCGCGCGGTGAATGGCGGCCCGAATGCGCTGATAGGTGGCGCAGCGACAGATATTGCCGCTCATGGCGGCATCGATGTCGGCATCGGTGGGTATCTGGTTGCGCTCCAGCAGCGCCGTCGCGGACATGATCTGGCCGGACTGGCAATATCCACATTGAGGGACCTGCATTTCGATCCATGCATCCTGCACCGCTCGCGCGGGCTTACTGGCGAGCCCCTCGATGGTACGCACTTGCTTGCCCTGGATCGATGACACCGGAGTGACGCAGGACCTGATGGCCTTGCCGTCGAGATGTACCGTGCAGGCGCCGCAGAGTGCCATGCCACAGCCGAATTTGGTGCCATGTAGACCTGCCGATTCGCGGACTGCCCACAACAGGGGCATGTCCGGCTCCACGTCAAGGCTGACGGGGCTGTCGTTCAACACAAAATTGATGGCCATGCTGTCCTCTTTACTCGGAAGCTATTCCGCGGCACGCAGCTTGACGATGTCGTTCGACGTCAGGGCCGAACCCTTGGCGCCGAAGCGTTCGGTCACGAAATTGGCGACGCTCGCGATCTCTTTGTCTGAATAGGCGCTGCCAAACTCCGGCATGTTGACGGATTGATCAGCCGTGTGCCGTTGGCCACCGTGTAGGATAACCTGGGCGACGTTGCCGGCCGTGGGGTCGTTGACGGCGCGCGTGCCGGTGAGCGTGGCACTGGTCAATACCGGGCTTATGCCGCTCCAGCCATGACAGCCCGCACAGGCGCCCTCATATACATCCTTCCCGGGGGGATTGGCGGAGTGATCCTCCGCAAAGAATTCCGAAGCAGGCTGGACCCTGGGTGCCGGGAGGTCGGGCGAGTTTTCAATCGGCACGGTGCGAAGGTAGGCGACGATCGCGGCAACATCGCCCGATGTCAGGTGACTCAAGCTCTCATCCACTGCCTCGCCCATCGGGCCCGAAGCCGTACCTCGGCCCTCCGCATGCCCCAGCGTCAAGTAATGAATCAGGTCCGCATCGCTCCAGACGCCCACACCGGCGTTCGGATCCGGAGTGATATTGTACGCACGCCAACCCGCCTGCACCGCTCCCGCGAACTTCCTGCGCTGATTGAGCGCCATGCCGAGATTGCGCGGGGTGTGACACTCCCCGCAATGACCCATGGCTTCGACCAGGTACGCGCCGCGATTCCATTCCGGCGAACGGTCGGTGTTCGGCTCAAAGCGCTTATCGGGATTGAAAAACGTGGACCAGAAGGCCATCAGGTACCGCTGATTGAAGGGAAACGCGAGGGTATTGGCCAGAGCAGGCGCGTGAACGGGCTTGAGCGAGAAGAGATACGCCTTGATGGTGAGCGCGTCCGCATCGGACATCAGGGTATAGCTCACAAAAGGCATGGCCGGGTAAAGACGCCTATCGCCGCGACCGAGCCCCTTGTGCACGGCGTTGAGGAAATTCTGGTCGGAGTAGTTGCCGATGCCGGTCTCGGGATCGGGCGTGATGTTGGTGGAATAGATCGTGCCGAACGGCAACACGAACGGCCGGCCACCCGCATACGGCGCGCCGTCCTTGGCGGTGTGGCACACCATACAATCGGCAGCACGTGCCAGATACTCACCCTTCGCGATCATCGATGCGGACTCGAGCTCCTCCGGCACCCCGGCTGGACCGGGGCCCACGTAGTTCGCCAACGCGACCCGGTGACCGCCGGCGAAATCCGTCGCGCCAGGTCCGAGAATCATGTGCCCTGCGACGCCGAGGACAATCACTACGATGATGACGAGGCTCACGAGCAAGGGATGAGATCTAATCATGGCGTAGCCTATTCTGGTCCTCCAACGAGCCAAACTCTCGCACGATGGCGCACCTGGAGGCAAACTCGCGACTATAAAGCCCCGTTATCAGATTACTGGTCCCATCTGGCCCTGACGATTCCCGTTCAGCTGTTTTCACCTTAACACCATTCCTCCCCGGCGCGGCAGCGCGTACGGGGCGCCCTTACGCCACCGTTCAAAGGGCCGAAAAAAATCTGCAGCGGTGCACTTGAAAAAATAGTGACCAACCATAGCTTCGCGACAATCGCCCGGTTTGAGCCCGGGTGGGATTGTCCAATCCATCAGTGGGTCTAACTTATAAAGGAGTGGTGCCATGAGTTCCGTAATGCGACAAGATCCATGGGGTGCGATGCCGCGCCTACAGGAGGAGATCAACCGCTTATTCGGCAGTGCCCGCGAGAATGACAGCAGTTCGGCGACCGCCAGCTGGATCCCTTTAGTGGACATCCACGAATACGCGGATCGCTTCGAACTCTATGTGGATCTGCCCGGTGTGGATCCCTCGACGGTTGACTTGACACTGGATAACGGGATTTTAACCTTGTCGGGCGAGCGCCCGCAGCCGGCCCGAAAAGATGGTGAGGAGGCCCAAGGACGGCGCGTGGAGCGTGGGCATGGCCAGTTTTACCGTCGTTTTGTCCTGCCCGATACGGTGGACAGCGAAAAGGTGAATGCAACCGGAAGTCATGGCGTGCTGACGGTAACGATTCCGAAGCAGGCCAAGGCGATGCCCCGCCGAATTCAGATCGGGAGCTGACGAGCGGCAGCGCACTGGCCCTTTTGGCGTGAACACCCGGGGCCAGTGCGCCATGCTGTGAGTGCATATGGCAGGCACAATCAAACACCCCCTCCAATGCCGTTGCGGCCACCTTAAGGGGCTTGTTGACAGGCCTCAAACTGCCAATCGGGTCGTCTGCTATTGCAGCGACTGTCAGGCCTTCGCGCAGTGGCTGGGTCACGAAAGCGACATCCTCGACGAGCGCGGCGGGTCCGATGTGGTTCAAACCGTACCCAGAAACGTCACCTTCACCCAGGGCGCCGAGTCCCTGCAGTGCATGCGCCTCACGTCCAAAGGACTGGTCCGCTGGTATGCCGCCTGCTGCCGCACGCCCATCGGCAACACACTCCACAGCCCAAAGTTTTCCTTCATCGGGCTTGTCCATACCTGCCTCGAATCGCCCACCCAACCCCTGGGCGCGTCTTTCGGTCCGGTACGAGCCTGGGTCAACACCAAAAGCGCGAAAGGGCAACCAAAACCAAAAACCCGCGGGGTGAGTGCGGTGGTCTTTTGGTTCTTCGCGACCACGGCGAAGGCGCGAATCAACGGCGACTATAAACGAACGCCGTTCTTCCATGCCGACACCGGAGCGCTGATCGTGACGCCGCAGGTGCTTAGCGCTGAGGAATTGGGGAAAGTAAAGTGCGGTATTGCAGGGAACTGAAAGCGGCGCGGACACGCTGTCGATCGTACGATCGGGGCGAGCGGCGCATCGGCGCCGAGGACATGACGACTTCCGTTCGTCGCTACGCTCTATCAGTATTTGGTGGTAACTGCGGTGAGCCACTCAGGGGTCCAATTCAAAATCCAAGCCTCCAGTGCCTTATCAGTACCCGTCGCGATCAGAACTCCCAAGACCAGAAGGGCGAATCCGAATAGCTGCTTGCCGTATTTGCCGACACTCAATAGGCGTCCACGAATCCTCATCATGCTCGCGCGCGACAAGGATCCCAGCAAGACGAGGGGCGCGGCGGCGCCGAGGCCGAAAATCAGCATGAGTAAGGCAATTTGAACGAGGTCCCTGCCCTGGCTCGCGAGCGTCGTCGCGGCTCCGAGCGTGGGACCCACACAAGGACTCCAAACGACACCGAGCAGTGCGCCCACGATGAACTGGCCGGCGAAGCCCCCGATGGTCATGCGCGAAAGCAATTGATTGCCCGAGTTGCTCAAGGCGCTGGTCATGCGGGCGAAGAGGTCTTGCAACTTCGGCACTAGCAGGATAACGCCGAAAATCGCGAGTATCACACCGCCGATGGTGCGAAATGTATCCGGGTCGAGACCGAGCGATGCGCCGAAAGTGGCGAGAAATACTCCGACCAGCGTGAAGGAGAGTGTCAGCCCGGCTCCGAGCGCCAATGCTCCCCAGCGATGCGCGCTCACTGCCGCGGCAAGCACTACGGGCACCAGCGGCAGTACACAAGGTGATAACGTCGACAAAGCGCCGGCTAGCAGGCCTAGCCCGTAGGTGGTGGGCCCGAAATTCATCGCCGGTGGTCCGTCTTCTAGGTAATTGCTTGCTTCAGCAGGGCATCGAGGCGATCCCGCTGGGTGTCGCCGGTCGAGCGCGCGATCTCCTTTCCGTCTTTGAATACGACGATGGTGCTCTGCTGAGTGACACCGAGTGATCTTTTTAGCGCTTTCTCGGTATCGAAATTGGCAACGTAAAGTGTCAGGGATTTCAAGGCCGGTGTTTCGACCAATCCCTTCAGCACGGGCGCCTGTGCCCGACAGGTGGGACACCAATCGGCATGAAACACCACTGCAACCGGTTTGCCGGCCGATCGCGTCGCGTCAAACTGAGCTTGATTGAATGGAAGCTCGGCGGAGACTGCGAAGCTCGAAAATGAGCCCAACACCGCCAAAAATGCTGCAGCCATGAGGGATTTCATAATTTCTCCGAATACCCGTTGACCTGCAGAGGACCGGCGATCGCGGTCTTTTATTACACTTTTCCGGCTGGATCGGTAATTCAATCCCTATGCCGTGAAATTCGTCCTTGGGCCGCCGTTCATCGGATCCGTTCCGTGATTGAGATCCTGCCACGGTGAAAGATCCGCAACGCCTCGGTACGTTGCGAACTCTCGATGTGTGATAGCGAAAAGACGCAAGCGTCGCCGACGCGCAGCCTCTCCATGGGATCCGCCGATCCAAGACCGTTCGAGCATCCAGTTGGTCACAGCATCCGGTCATGAAGAGGTAGCAATGTTACGCAACATGAAAGGCATGGAAGACTCCACGATTGGCGCGACGGATGGCATCATTGGCCGGGTAAAGGACTTCTATTTCGACGACGAAGCGTGGGTCATTCGGTATCTCGTGGTAGATGCCGGTGAAGGGCACGTGCGGCGAAGAGTTCTAATTTCGCCCATTTCAATCGGTCAACCGAATTGGTCCGAAAAAATTCTTCCCGTCGCCCTGACACGAAAGCAGGTGTCAAACAGCCCCGACATCGATACCGATAAGCCGGTGTCGCGTCAGCAAGAGATGGGGTATCTCGGTTACTACGGTTATGGAAGCTATTGGGGCGGCGGGGGACTTTGGGGCGCAAGCCTATATCCCGACGTGCTGCAGGCAGGATTACAGCACAGAGAATCACGCACCGACGGGGCGGCCGGTGGGGAGGGGGTCGTCGGGCAGCATCAACACGACGATCCGCATTTGCGCAGTAGCAATGCGGTCAGGCGCTATTACGTGCATGCGAGCGATGGAGATTTGGGTCATGTAGAAGGTTTCCTCGTCGAGGAAAAAACCTGGGCGATCCGTTATCTCATCGTGAACACGAGCAATTGGTGGTTGGGTCACGAGGTGCTCATCGCTCCGCTGTGGATTGATCGTATCGATTGGGCGGAGTGCACGGTTTCGGTCGGCCTGACCCGGGAGGCTATCAAACGCTCGCCGCCGTACGACTCCGTGTCACCACTCGATCGCGAACAGGAAGCGGGAATCCACACTCATTATGGGCGTACCGGTTATTGGCCTCGGGAGGCGAGACTGGCACAGCGCGACACTCGGTTGTAGGCATCATGCTGGCCTACGAGATTGAACCTTGCGGCGGCCCGCGAAGGTAAGCAATACATGCGGCCCTTGATTGCTGGGAACTGGAAGATGCATGGAACGGCACCGCAACTGGCCGAGATGGCCTGCATTGCCGCTGCGGTCCGGACGCAGGGGACTTGCCTTGGCACTGGTCGAAACCCTTCTACACGCTCACTTGAGCGAGCCCCTCGCCATCGACGTCGTTTGGTGAAGGCACAAGCACTTGATAACAGGAATTCCGAACCATGACACTCAATACCCTCACACCCGAACTGCTCCGCAAGATCAACGCTTACTGGCGGGCCGCGAATTATGTATCGGTCGGCCAGATCTACCTCTATGACAATCCTCTGTTGAAACGACCCTTGCAGCTGTCTGACATCAAGCCTCTCGTCGTCAGCCATTGGGGCACGACGCCCGGTCAGAATTTCATCTATGTACATTTGAACCGGGTCATCAACAAATACGACTTGGATATGTTCTACGTCGCGGGACCCGGTCACGGCGGGCCGGCGATCGTGGGCAACGTTTACCTGGAAGGCACCTGGAGCGAGGTATACCCCGACGTGACCCAAGATGAAGCGGGACTCAAGGAGCTCTTCAAGCAATTTTCCTTTCCCGGCGGTATCTCGAGCCACGTGGCCCCGACGACTCCCGGATCGATTCATGAAGGCGGGGAACTCGGATATTCTCTAAGTCACGCCTTTGGCGCCGCTTTTGACAATCCCGGGCTGATCGTGGCCTGCGTGATCGGCGACGGAGAGGCGGAAACCGGTCCCTTGGCGACCTCCTGGCAATCTAACAAGTTCCTAGACCCCGTGACGGATGGCGCCGTGCTGCCGATTTTGCATTTGAATGGCTACAAGATCAGCAATCCCACCGTGCTTGCGCGCATTGAAGGGGAGGAATTGGAGCATTTTTTGCGCGGCTGCGGCTGGGCACCGCTCTTCGTCGAAGGCGACGATCCAGACACCATGCATGAGCGCATGGCTACCGTGATGGAATCCGCGATCGAAGATATCCAGCGAATCCAAGCGAATGCACGCAACGAGCAAGACCCATCTCGCCCACGATGGCCGATGATCGTGTTGAGGTCGCCGAAGGGCTGGACGGGACCGAAAGTCGTGGACGGGTTGCAGATTGAGGGCACGTTCCGGGCGCACCAAGTACCGATGTTGGTCGATCCCGAGCATCCCGAACACGTGCCGCTGCTCGAAAGCTGGATGAAAAGCTATAGGCCCGAGGAATTGTTCGACCGGAATGGCAGCTTGATCCCGGAGTTGGCGGAGCTCGCCCCGAAGGGCGATCGGCGGATGGGCGCGAACCCTCACGCCAACGGCGGTCTGTTGCTGCATGATCTTAAAATGCCCGACTTTCACGACCATGCGGTGCGGGTATCGGCGCCCGGGGCGGCCCAAGCGTGCGATACGCAAGTGCTGGGCCACTTCTTGCGCGACGTGTCGAAGCTTAATCAAGGCGCGCGAAACTTCCGGATCTTCGGTCCCGACGAGACGCTCTCAAATCTCTTGGGCGCCGTCTTCGAGGTCACCAACCGCCAGTGGGACGCACGGGAAGTGAAGAATGATGAGTTCCTCGCACCCCAGGGGCAAGTGCTTGATTCTATGCTGAGCGAACACCAATGTGAGGGTTGGCTCGAGGGGTATTTATTGACCGGGCGCCATGGCCTATTCAACAGCTACGAAGCCTTCATTCGCATCATCGATTCGATGTTCAGCCAGCACGCAAAATGGCTCAAAGTGTGCCTGGAATTGCCCTGGCGCCGAAAAATTTCATCGTTGAACTATTTGCTTGCCTCGCATGTCTGGCAACAGGATCACAACGGCTTCACCCATCAAGACCCTGGATTCCTTGACCACGTCATCAACAAGAAGGCCGATATCGTCAGGGTCTACTTGCCACCTGATGCGAACTGTCTCTTATCGGTCTTCGATCATTGCCTACGAAGCCGCAATTACGTCAACGTAGTGGTGGCCGGCAAGCACGCGCTTCCCCAGTGGCTCACCATGGACGCGGCCGTCATCCATTGCACGGAGGGCATCGGCATTTGGCAGTGGGCCAGCAACGATCAAGGCGGGGAGCCGGACGTGGTAATGGCGTGCTGCGGAGATACGCCGACGCTGGAGATCTTAGCGGCGGTTTCAATCCTGCGGGAACATTTGCCGGAGCTCAGGATTCGGGTAATCAATGTAGTCGATCTAATGAAGCTGCAGTCCTGTACGGAGCATCCCCACGGATTGAACGAGACTGATTATGACTCCTTGTTTACGAAGGATAAGCACATCATTTTCGGCTTTCATGGCTATCCCTGGCTGATCCACCGGTTGACCTACCGGCGCACCAACCGGAACCTGCACGTCCGCGGCTACAAGGAGGAAGGCACGATCACCACGCCGTTTGATATGCGAGTGCAGAATGACCTCGACCGATTCCACCTGGTCATGGATGTGATCGATCGGCTTCCCGACTTGGGTACTCGGGGCGCTTACCTGAAGCAGACGCTCCGGGATAAGCTCATCGAGCATAAGCACTACATCAACAAACACGGCCAGGACATGCCGGAGATTCGCAATTGGAAGTGGGAGCCGCGCGAGGAAGGCGAAGGAAAAGCCGGTGGCGACAGCAATGGCGGTCTCGGATCCAACAGCAAGGCGGTCGAGCCGCACATCATGCGGAAGGCCAGTTAGTCTAAAGAACCCCTACGCGAGGTCGTCATGCCATTCGTCTAACCGACGCGCCGCCGGTCGAGGCGAACACGGGGTTGCGATGGAACAGACTTGAGCGCGGCGTTGCAGCTTTATCCAAGCGAGGCGGTTAAACATGAGGACTCCGGACCACGTTTAAGGCAATCGCCTGCTCGACGCGCTATCGAACGTTGAGAAAATCCGCATATACCCGCAGCTCGAGTGGATTTCACTGCCGTTCTGCTTCGCGCTGTACGGTTCCGGATTATCTCAGAGGTACGCTTACTTACCGGCCAACGCCGTGGTTTCGCTCCAATCCTCGACGAGGAAGGGAAACGTCGAGGAAACCGCAGCGTGTGGCCAGAACGCCTATCGCGCCTTTAGTCGGTGAGCTCGTAACGCACGCTACGGCCGGCCCCTCGCGTTTGCAATATTCCACGTTCTGCGAGCTCGGCGAGATCGCGCTGCGCTGTGGCGGGGCTGACGTGAGTCAGGTGTGCGTACTTCTTGTTGGTCATTCCGCCGACAAAACCGTCAGGACCTGCGTCGAGCAAAGCATTCAACGCCTTGCGCTGCCGTTCGCTAAGAGCTGCTTGAGCATGACGCACCCAGAAGCGAGCCTTCTGCAGCACTCGCTCAACCGTGCCGGCACTCTCACCGCAAGCGGCGACCACTTGCTCGAGGAACCATTTCAGCCACTCTGTCGCGTCGAGGTCTCCGCGTGAGAGCGCACCGAGCGCGGCGTAGTACTCGCTGCGAACGGCCATGAAGCGCGCGGAGAGGCTATATAGCCGCGATGATCGATTCTCATCCTGCGCCAGAGCTCGATCGAGAAGGGCGCGACCCACACGTCCATTACCGTCTTCGAA
>Ga0302324_100003514_pt1 | contig 35324 bp, 34 predicted proteins | sample Palsa_T0_1_FD_201949 | JGI IMG/M metagenome (GOLD analysis project Ga0302324, IMG submission 201949) | Peat permafrost microbial communities from Stordalen Mire near Abisko, Sweden - Palsa_T0_1 | ecosystem: Environmental > Terrestrial > Soil > Palsa > Peat permafrost | place: Sweden: Abisko...
GAAGGTGAGCCGCCACGGAAGACCGCCGGCGCCCGATATCGCGTTCAGCCTCTGCGTCGCGGGCACGTCGCTCTGCCCGCCGGAGAGAAACACGATGCCGGGCACCGCCGGGGGGACGGCGCGGCGGAAGCAGCGCAGCGTGGCCGCGGCGACCTCCTGCGCTCCGGCCTGCCTCGGGCCGTCCGCGCCCGAGAGGACCATGCCCGTCTTCAGGAGCATCCTGCCCAGCACGACCCTCTGCTCGGAGAGCTCCTCGAAGGTCCGCTCGAGCACCGCCGTCGAGACCTCCTCGCACCGCTCGATCGTGTGGTCGCCGTCCATCAGGATCTCGGGCTCCACGATCGGCACCAGGCCTGCCTCCTGGCTGAGCGCGGCAAAGAGCGCGTGGATGCGCGCGTTGACGCGCATGCAGGGCCCGGTCGGGATGCCTGGCCCAATGGCGATGACGGCCCTCCATTTCGTGAACCTGGCGCCCAGCCTCGCGTACTCGGCGAGGCGGGAGCGCAGCCCGTCGAGCCCGAGCGTGAACTTCTCGCCTGGAAAGAATGGCAGCGCCTCGGTGCCCGCATCGACCTTGATGCCGGGGACGATGCCGAGGCCCGCGAGGAGCTCCGGCATGGCGACGCCCTTCGACGTCGACTGCCGGATCGTCTCGTCAAACAGGATGACCCCGCTGATCGACTCCGCGAGGGAGGGCGTCGTGAACAGCATCTCGCGGTAGTCCCTGCGGTTCGCCTCGGTGTCGGGAATCCCCAGCTCTTTGAAACGCTTCTCGATCGTCGGAAAGCTCTCGTCGGCGGCCAGTATGCCCTTCCCGGGCGCAAGGAGCGCCTGGATTGTGGATTCAATCGTGTTCGTCATGGCTGGTTCCGGATTCGGGTGGCAGCATCAATTGGGCCGAAGTCGCCCAAAAATCGACACATCTCGGCCTGTCTGGTTGCCTCATATGTGACATTTTCGCGGCATTCCCGCCGGGTTCGCGGGCCGGCCGGGATTCTCATGCGTCCTTCCTCGGCTTGAAGGTCGTGACCTTGGCCAGCTTTTCCCAAAGGGCGCGCTCCTCGGCGGACGGCTTGGGGGGAACCTGTATCCTGGCGACCGCGTAGAGGTCGCCGCGGCCGCCGTCCTCGCGGGGCAGCCCGAGCCCGCGCAGGCGCAGCTGGCTGCCGGAAGCGGTGCCGGGCGGAACCTTGAGCGAAGTCACGCCGTCGAGCGCCGGAATCTTCGCCTGCACGCCGAGCACCGCCTCCCACGGCGCCAGGTCCAGGTCAAAGTAGAGGTCGGGGCCCTTGACGCTGAAATCCGGATGGCGGGCGAGCCGCACCCGGAGGTAAAGGTCGCCCGCCCGTCCGCCGCCGAATCCCTCGCCGCCCTGGCCCGCGAGGCGGATCCGCTGGCCCTCGCGGACCCCGGGCGGGATGCGGACCTGATAGGTGTCGACCCGGTCCTCGGTGCCGCCGGCGGCCGGGCGCCGAAGCGTGATGCTGCGCTTCGAGCCGCGAAGCGCCTCCTCGAGGGTGACCATGATGTCGGCCTCGACGTCGCGGCCCGGGTGCACGAATCCGGCGCCGTCCTCGGCGGAGGCGCCGTCGGAGCCGTTGAAGGAGCCGTAGCCATCGCGGCTGCCCCCGAAGAAGGACTCGAAGAAGTCGCTGAACCCGGTGCCCCCGAACTCGAAGTCGGGCGCTTGCGCGGGCCTGCCCCCCGGGCCGCGCCTTGCGCCGGCCCGCCCCTCCCCCCCGGTGTCCTGCCAGTTGGCGCCCAGCTCGTCATAGCGGCCGCGCTTTTCGGGGTCCCCCAGGACCTCGTAGGCCTCGTTGATCTCCTTGAATTTTTCCTCGCCCGCGACCTTGTTCTTCGCGACGTCCGGGTGGTGGATGCGCGCGAGCTTGCGGAACGCCTGCTTGATCTCGTCCGGCGTCGCCGTCCTCGGCACGCCGAGCGTCTCGTAGTAATCTTTGAATTTGAGGGCCATCGGGGTCCGGGTATCCGCCCCACCGTTGCACCAGTTCGCGGGAAAAACAATGCCGCGCCGACAGGCCGCCCCAATCGGCCGGACGTCGCTGGGGGTTCACTGGCGACCCCAAGGGACGGCCGCCCGCGGCCGCCCGGGGCCCCGGAGTCACTTAAAACGCAACGAAGGCGAACGGCTGAAGTCCGGGTTGTCCCCAGTGGACACGTCGTTCAACCCCCGGAATTCAAAGTCGGTTGGCACCCCCGGTTGCCTCGGCCCAAAGCTCACCTGGGTGACGGCCGTCACCGGCTCGCGGGTGCGCTGGTCCCTGATCCATAGAACGGGGCCTACGGACGGCACCGCCGGGGTGTTGAGGGAAGCCAAGCTCAGGTGCCCTTTCTCAAAGTATACCTCATAGGACGCCCCTGGCTTCGCATTGAACACGAAGTCGTGTCCCGCGCTGGCCGTCCCGTCATAGTAACGGACAAAGATTTCGTGAAAGCCCGGAAGGAGCGTCTGCGTCTGGCTCCATTTCTCGACTTCATCCGGAATCACCCTCCCGTCGATCGCCAGGACGCAGGCCACCTCGTCGTGGGGGATGTTCGAGCCCAGGCTCGTGGCCCGTTCGCGGGTCCCGACAATCGCGGCCGGGGCCCAGGAAGTGGGTTCCACGCCCTTCTGGATCATGGCTATTCGGGCAACCTGCGCTCCCAGCTGCGAGATCAGGTCGGCGATCGGCGTTGACGTGTCCCCCTTGACCATCGCCCCCGTGGCCGCTCCCGTCTCGGCCGAAACCACCTTTGCCGCGATGATCACTTGCGCGTGCGACGCCAGAATCTGTCCGGATACAAGCGACGTGGCGCCGAGGGCGCGGCCGATCTGCCTCGCGCCCTCCGGGGTGATCGGCTCCCCAAGGCTCATTTTCGAGCTGCCCTCTCCCTGCTGGATGGAGCCGCGATCGACCACCCTGATCGGCTCCAGGGCGGACAGGTCGCACGCCAGGAGCGACGCGACGCTCTTGCCGGCGTCCGCGACTCCAAACTTTTCGTTGGCGCCTTTGTCCGACTGGAAATTGAACACCGCCACGCTCATGTTTCCCGTCGGGTAATCGGGGTTGGGATATGCCGCCGCCGGCAGGAACATCAGTAGGCAGATCGCGTTTTTCATAAGGGTGGAGAAGGCTTCGAGCGCCCCAGTTCGTTTGGAATCCGCTCGGCGCGGATATGGACCACATCCGCCAGGCCCGAGGAGGCCTGCCGCGACCAGAAAAAGCCGTCGCCGACGAGCATGACCTGGCCCCCGAGATCGGACAGCACCATGACGTTCCTGTCGCCGCAGCGCACAAGCTGCCCGCTGAAAGTCACGACGACGCGCCGGTCCTTGCCGTCCCTTATCTCCAGAAGGATCGGATCCGACGCCGAGACGTCGGCGGAATCCGACAGCTGCGTGTGCAGGCCGCTCCCATCCTGGATGATCGCCTGCAGCCGGCCGGGATACCTAGTCTGCAGCTCGCGCAGAACCCGCCCGTCCCTCAGAGACCCGTAGGCGTCGCCCGGGGCGGCGTGGCGGTGCCACAGGGCAAACCCGAGGACCAGCCCGAAGGCCGCGGCCAGCGCGGCGGCCGCGCCGAGCCGCCAAGGCGCCGGGCGGATCCCGGCCACCCTCTCCGTCCGCGCGCGCCCGACCACCCTGCTGGGGAATTCGCTCCAGTAGTCGTCCGGCCGCTCGGGCACCCTCGCCTCCCTCAGATATTTGTCCAATTCGCGCGGGTTCACGGAATCGATTCGTGCCCCGAAAGCAGACTTGCGAGCCGCTGTCGCGCGGCGAACAGGCGCCAGGAGAGGGTCGCCTCCGGGCAGCCGAGCATCGTGGCCGCCTCGGAATGGGACATGCCGTCGAACACGGTCAGGACCACGGCTGCGCGCTGCTTCGGGGGCAGCATGAGAAGCGCCTCCTGCACCCGCTCGCTGCGCGCGTCGGGCGCCGTGTCGCGCGCGCCGGCCCGCGCCCATTCGCGGTCAGCCGCTCCCCGGCGAATTTCAAGCCGCCTCCAGCGCAGGCAGAGGTTGAGCGCGATCCGGTACAGCCAGCTCGAGAACTTGGCGCCGCCCCGGTAGGAGTCCAGGGCGCGGTAGGCCCTTATGAAAGTCTCCTGAGCCAGGTCCTCGGCGTCGGCAGCCGAGCCGCTCATTCGGTATGCGAGGGAATGGATCATGCGTTGGTGCATCCGGATGAGCCCCGCGAAGGCCTCCCAATCGCCGCTCCTGCTCCGGGCAATCAAGATCCCTTCGTCTTCGGTGACCATTCGGTTGCCCACATTAGAGGCTGCGGGGGCCATAATCCTTTGATCGAGGGCTGTTTTTTCCCAAAAACCCCGGAAAAGGGCGAGTCCAGGTCCCGGGCTAGCGGGCCGGCGGGGTGTCCATCCGCTCCCAGAAGCCGATCGCGAAGTCCTTGTCGTTCCCGTACATGCGATGCCAGTAGTACCGGGACTTGATCTTGTCGAACAGGGGCTGGAAACGGGAGTTCAGGTCCACGTTGTCCCTGGGCAGCCAGATGATGTACTTCACGTTGTTGTGGAGAAGCCATTCGAGGGGGTAAGGAAGCGTCCCGCCATAGAATGAGTTGATCTGGTCGAATCGCTCGCGGACTTCGCCGAATGGACCGCGCAGCACGTCCTCCAGCCAGGGCCACCCAAGGAAGCTCTGCTTCCCTGAGAAAAGGGTCACGGCAGGCGACTCGGTGTTCTCCATCGCGAGCCCGCTCTCGAGCGTGACGCCGTCGGGCCTGCTCGAGAGCTCGACGATCATGTCCCTGATCACGGGGTCGCGCTCGATCCACTTCGACCCCGAGAGGTGCCCTATCGACGAATCCGCCTTCTTCTCGACGGATCCCTTGTAGCCGTTCCAGAACTGGGTCTTCAGGTCGTAGGCGAACGCAAGCGTGGGAAGGAGGAAAACCAGGGTCCCGTAACGGCACACCCAAGACTTGGAGCCGAGGTTCACGGCGCCGAGCGTGAGGATGGCGCCCGCGTAGACCCACTGCCACCACTTGAGCGTCGAGTTGAACCGGGTGAACGACGCGCCGTAGAGGTCGTGGTTGTAGAGGAATTCCGTGGCAACGAGAGCGACGGCCCAGACAACGACAAGGAAGAGCGAAAGGGGCCGGCGCTCGCGGTTGAACGCACCGAGGACAAGGATTCCGACGATCGGCCAGAACATGAGCAGCCAGCCCAGCCATGGGGTGTGGTCCACGGACGCGGTGAATCCGATCGAGGCGTTGCTGCCGACCGACTGCTGCGTGAACTGCAGGAGGAAGGGATACTCGAGCGCGGTGGCCACGGCCGCGCCGGCAATCGCGGGAAAGAGGAACCCCCGCTCCCCGCGTACGGCGCAGAACACGAACCACGCCCCGACCAGAAGGCACTGGAGGGGGAGGATCCAGGCGTTGGAGATGAGGGAAAGCGGGACGGTCGCGGCAAGGAGCGCGTGGTACACGCCGCGCCGGGAGCCCTCCGTCCCCGTCTCAAGGACGGCGATCAGCGCCGCCGCGAACGCGAGAAGGAGGAACCCGGAAAGCGGGGGATGATAGTCCCCCTTGGTCAGGAAGTAGCTGAGCGGCTCCATCGGGAGGTCCCGCGGCTCGACGCCCTGGGTTGTCATCATCGCCGAGACGCCGTGGCCGAGTGGAGTCAGGCCGTTGTGCACGATCGACCCCCCGAGGAACCGGACGATGTCTATCGAATAGGGCTCCTTGACGAGGAAATGCACGAAGGCGACGACGCCGCTCCCCCCGAGGAAGAGCGAAAGCATCACGGCCCAACGGCCGACCGGCCACGCGCAGAACCGGGTGACGCAGCTGCCCATGAGAAGCGCCATGAACCCGACGAGCGTGCAGAATGCCAGGTGGTAGCTTACGCCGGGGCCGAGCCCCAGGAGCCGCCCGAGGAGCGCCGCCCCGTAGTGCTGGAAGCTGTAGTAGTAGTTGGCGCGGAAGGGATACATCCACAGGTCCGGGGGCGGCAGGCGCGTGCCCCTCATGTAGGACGCGATCAATCCGTAGTTCGGCATCTTGTCCTCGGTGAAGTCGATGTCCGGGAACGTGTATCTCCATAGAAGGCAGTAGAGGAACCCCGCGCCAAAGAGGAACTCCATCATCGCGTTCTCCCGCACCGCCGCGCGGTTGCGCCAGATCAGCCAGATCGAGAGCACGGTCGTGATCGGGAGCAACGGCAGGTGGGGCCCCCAGCCGCCGAAGTGCTCCAGGCAAAGGCAGACAAGGCAGATCGCCAGCACGGATGCCGCCCTCGCAATTGCGTAGTCCCCGATGAACCGGCGCCCAGCCAACCCGGCGCCCAGAAGGTTGATCCAAAGCCCGGCGATGGCCAAACTTAGAAATACCAGCGACATCCCCAATATTGTTGCCCGCCCGCCACTCCCCAAGCGAGCCCGGAGTTGCCCCCGGGCCGGGGGCCAATCCCGGTCAGGCCCGCTTGGCGGGCGCGAGGAAACCCATGAAGGACATCCAGTCGTAGAACCGGTCGCCCCATGAGCCGACCGGCCGGCTGTCATTCGTGCGGAAGTTGAAGGCGTGGCCGACACCCGTGTAGATGTGGAGCTCGACCGGCACGCCCGCCTTCTTGAAGAGGAGGGAGGACCGGATCAGCCCGTCCGCGAGATTGTCTTCGATGCCGGCGACGAGGAACGCGGGCGGCGAATCCTTTGTCGGCGCGATCTCCTCGGGCTCGCCGGGATAGACGAGCGCCTGGAACGAGGGCCTCGAGGCCGCCCGCTCGACCGGGTCGGCGGACGACGGGTCGCCGGGGTCGTACTCCATGCTCGCATGCGCGGCGAGGTGACCTCCCGCCGAAAAGCCGAGTACCCCGACCCGCGCCGGGTCGACGCCCCACTCGGAGGCGCGGCTGCGGACAAGCCGGATCGCCCGCCTGGTGTCCTGCATCTCCTCGACGTCGATCCGGTATGGCGAGTGCTCGACGGTCTGGTCCTTCGCAAGCCGGTACTTGAGCACAAAGCCCGCCACGCCCTTCGCGGCCAGCCACCTCGCGAGGTCGTAGCCCTCGCTTCCGATGTTCAGGTACCGGTGGCCCCCGCCAGGGATGATGACGACCGCCGCCCCCGTGGCCTTTCCCGCCGGCGGAAGAAAGACGGCGACCGAGGGGTTGTTGATCCGCCCGACCCCCCATTTCACCGCGACCTCGGGCACGTCCTTTAGCGACTCAAAGCCGGGCGCGCCATTCTCCCAGAGGTGGACGACTGGCGCGTCGACCGTCACCGGGCCGTAGGTGTCGGCGCCACGGGCCCGGCCGGCCGTGAAAAGAACCGTGGCGACGAGGAGGAGGGAGGCACGCGGAAGCATCATGGTGGCAGATGGGGTTCCGGGAAAATTGGCACGCCGCCCGGCCAAAGACAAACTTTGCAATCTGGGCAGCCGGCGGATGGGCTACCGCGACCGTGCCGCCCCCAACCGCAACCCGCATACCCATGAGGCGATGGGGGATCGGCTTTCTCCTGGGCTCCGGAATCCTCGTCAGCTTCCTCGACCGGATAAATCTCTCCGTCGCCGCCCCGCAGCTGCAGAGGGAGTTCGGCCTCGGCCCCGTCGAGCTGGGCGTCCTCTTCAGCGCCTTCTACTGGCCCTATGCGGTCCTGCAGATCCCCGTGGGCCTCTTCGTCGACCGCATGGGCGCGACGCGGGTCGGGCGCTGGGGCTCGCTGCTCTGGACCCTCGCGTCGGCTGTCACCGCCGTCGCCGGCGGATTCGCCGGGATCCTCGCCGCGCGGATGCTCCTGGGCGTAGCGGAGGCGCCCTCGTTCCCCGTGGTCTCGAAGGCGACGGGCCACTGGTTTCCGAGAGGCGAGCGGGCCCGGGCCACGGCTATCTTCGACTCTGCGGCGAAGTTCTCCAACGTGATCGGCGTCCCGTTGATCGCGTTTGTGGTCGTCAGCCTGGGCTGGAGATGGGGGTTCGGCGTCACCTCGGCCATCAGCTTCGTCTACTTCCTTGCATTCTACTTCATCTACAGGGACCCCAGCGCAGACCCCCGCCTGAGCCCGCAGGAGCACGACCACATTCTCTCCGGCGGCGGCGTGCCCGAGGGCCGGTCGGGCGCGGGCTCGATCGAGATGCTCGGCTACCTCCTTCGCCAGCCGAAGATCTGGGGCCTGGCGGTCGGCTTCGGGGCCTATGGCTACTCCTTCTACCTCTTCCTCACCTGGCTGCCCGACTACCTCGTCCGCTCGGGCGGGATGAGCATCCTCAAGTCGGCGGAATTCGCCGCGGCGCCGTGGGCCGTCGCGACGGTCGCGGACTTCGCCGTCGGCGGCCTGCTCATCGACGCCCTCATCGCCCGGGGCGCGGACGAGACGCGGACAAGGAAGGCGGTCCTCGTCACCGGGATGCTGCTTGGCCTCGCCGTCGTCGGCGCGACGAGGACCACGGACCCCAGGTGGGCGATCTTCTGGATATCGGTCTCCCTCGGGGGCCTGGCCGCCGCCGCCCCGGTCGGCTGGTCCCTCCCCTCGCTCATAGCCCCGGCGGGCGGCGTCGGGGCCGTCGGCGGCATCATGAACTTCGCCGTGAACGCCATGGGGATCGCGGCCCCGATCGTAACCGGGGTTATCGTCAAGGAGACCCATTCCTTCGTGGGCGCGTTCCTGGCCGCCGCGGCCATCCTCGTCGTCGGCGTCCTGGCGTTCATATTCCTCCTGGGCAGGATCGAGACCCTGCCCCCTCCCCCGGGGAAACCCGCCTGATCAGCGGCGTATTGACCTCGCCGCCGGGAAGCTTGAATCCTTACCCACGCCCATGAAGAAGACCCACATCTACCCTGAAGGGTGCACCGTTCCCCGTGGGGCCTACAGCCCCGGCCTGCTGGTGGAGCACGGCGGCGCCCGCACGCTGTTCGTCACCGGCCAGCTTGCGGTCGATCCCGACGGGGGCGTCATCGCCCCGGACGACGCGACGGTGCAGACCGAGTTCATCTTCGGGCAGATCGGGGCGATACTCGGCGCCGCCAAGATGGGCTTCGGCGACGTGGTGAAGGTCCAGACCTTCCTCACGAACATGCACGATTTCGAGAAGTTCACCCCTATCCGGAACCGCTACTTCGCGGACACGAAGCCCGTCAGCACGCTCCTCGAGGTGAAGGGCCTGGCGCACGAGGGCTGCTGCGTCGAGATCGAGGTCGTCGCCGTCAAGTAAGCCCGTGAGCGCGCCCGGCCCCTCCGCCCAGGACACGCCCACGCTCTGCGTGGCCGACGGCGCCACGTTCTGGGCGTGGCATTCCTCGCCGAGAATCGGGTCTTGGCCGAACGCCGCGTCCACGGTGGTCGTGGTCCCGCTTGCCGGGATGGCCGACTGGGGCCTCGGGCATCCCCTCGACGCCGAGGAGACCGTTCTCATGCACGTCCTTCGCGACGCGTGCCGGCTCGGGGCGCGGGAGAAGAGGCCGCTGGTCGTGCCCCCCCTGAGGTTCGCCTTCGGCGCCGACCCCTCGTGCGCGTTTCCCGTGGACCAACCGACGGCCCACGCCCTGATCGCCGAGGTGGCCGCCTCGGTGGCCGCGGCGGGATTCCGGAAGATCGCCATCGTGAACGCGAGCCCCTGGAACGAGGAGCTCTGCGGCGCGGCGGCCAGGGACCTGCGCATCTCGCGCGGGCTCCATATGTTCCAGGTCCACCTGAGCGCGATCGGGCTGGATTTCCACCCCCAGCGCAGCAGGAGCCGGCGCAACGTCCAGACGCTCCTGACCTCACTGTATGAGGCCGAGCCGGAGCCGGCGGATCCCTCGGCGCCCGCCCGGGCACCGGCCTGGGGCGAGGAGCCTGTTCTCCCGCTTCCCGGACCCGCGCTGGACCTCAAGGCCGCGCGCAAGGAGGGCGCCGCGATCCTCGCGGTGGCTGCCGGGCGCCTTGCGAGTCTCCTGTCTGATATCCACGACCGCGCGCCCCTCACGGCGAAGCTCACGCCGCAATGACGTTCCCCTCCTACCGCGAAAGGTACCTTCCCGCGATGACTCCGCGCAGGATCGCTGCGCTCCCGGACAAGGAATGGGCACCGGTCATCCTGGCCACCGGCGCGATCGAGCAGCACGGACCCCACCTTCCCGTGGCCGTAGACGCGCTGATGGGCCAGGTCTGGCTTTCCCTCGCGATCGCCCGCCTCCCGGCGGGCGCCTCGTGCTACGTCGCCCCGCCGATCACGATTGGAAAGAGCAACGAGCACACGGGTTTCCCGGGGACGCTGATGATATCGAGGGAGACGCTGCGCTCGCAGATCCTCGCCGTGGCCCGGCAAATCCACGCGTGGGGATTCCGCTCGCTCGCGGTCATCAACACTCACGGCGGCAACGTGCCGGTCCTCATCCCGACCCTCCGGGAGATACGCGCCCTCTACGGCCTCAGGGCGGGCGTCCTCCAGTCGCGGCCCGTTCCGGACCTGTCGGAGCAGGAGGCGAGCTTCGGCATCCACGCGGGCGAGCTGGAGACGTCCTGGGTGATGGCCGCGGCGCTCCAGCACACCGACCCGGCGAGGGCCGTCTGCGAATACCCCGCGAGGCTCGGGGACTCCGGCGAGGTCCGCCCGGTCGCCGCGCCCGCGCTCGTCGCGTGGGTTTCGCTCGACGTCTCCAAGTCCGGGGTCATGGGCGATGCCACGGCGGCGACGGCCGAGAAGGGCAGGCGCTGGCTTGAGCTCGGGGCCGCGGGCTATGCCGAGGCGATCGCCGAGGCCTGCCGCGCCGGCAGGCCCCAACCCTCGCCATGACCGTTCGCAATATGACGGCCTCGCTGGCCTGCGCGGCGGCATCCCTGCTGGCCCAGTCGTGCGTGGAGTACGTTCCCGAGGCGGGCTATCCGCAGCCGCCGCCCCAGCCTCCGCCAAGTCCCCCGCAATATGCGCCGGTGCAGCCCGGGCCTCCGTCCCCCGGTGACGCCGCGGCCGCCGGCGCGGAGAGCTCGGTCGAAGCCCTCGTGGCGCCCATCGCCCTCTATCCCGATCCGCTGGTCGCGCTCATCCTTCCCGCGTCCACGGCGCCGGCGGACCTCTCGGCTGCCGCGGCCTACCTCGTCCAGTACGGCGACATGACCCGGCTGGACAGCCAGCCCTGGGATCCGAGCGTCCGCGGCCTCGCCCACTACCCGACGGTCGTCGCGTGGATGGCGGACAACATGGCCTGGACGCAGGCGCTCGGCTCGGCCTTCCTCTCCTCGCCCAACGGCGTGATGGATGCGATCCAGCGGATGCGGGCCCGCGCCCTGGCCTCCGGCACCCTCGCGTCGACGGCCCAGCAGCAGGTGTACTCGGACGGCGGCGTCATCGAGATTTATCCCGCGCAGGCCGACTTCCTCTACGTCCCGGCCTACGACGACAGCGTGGTGTATTCGGACGGGCCCTACGACGGCTACGGGGGCCCGTTCATCAATTTCGGCGAGCCGTATCCCGCCGGCGAATGGCTGTCCTTCTATTTCGACTGGGGCGGCCACAGGCTTTGGTCCGGCGACCGCAACCTGTGGCGCGGTCACGCCGGGTGGCAGCCGCCGCGCTCCGGGGGAGATCGCGGCCCGCCTGGCGCTCACCCATGGAGGCCGCGCGCCTCTGCTCCGGGCGCGTTCCCGTCCGCCGGGTCCCCGGGCGCAAGTCCCGCCCCGCGGCCGCGTCCCATGCCCGGCGCTCCTAGCCCTCCCCGCTCCCAGTCGAGGAGGCCGGCGTCGCAGCCGGGCCAGGTGGCCTCGCCCAACATGCCGGCGCCCAGGACGCCGGCGCCGGAGGCCTACTCAAAGCCGGGCGAAGCCCGCCCCCAGAATGCCCCGCCGCAGGAGCAGCCTCGCGGCGCGGAGGCTTCCGCGGGCCGCGGGCCGGCCCCGCAGCAGCCCGCCCCCGTCCGCCCGTACTCCCAGCCGCCGGCAAGATACAGCGCGCCGGCGCAGGCTTCCCATGCGGCTGCCGCGCCCGCGCCCGCACCCGCGCAGGAGTCAGGCAAGCAGGAGCCGTCGAAATGAACCTGCCCATCTACTGGGTCGACGCGTTCACCGACCGCGTTTTCGGCGGCAACCCGGCGGCCGTCGTCCCGCTTGATTCCTGGCTCGACGACGCGCTCCTGCAGAGGATAGCCAACGAGAACGGGCTCTCCGAGACCGCCTATTTCGTGCGGACAGGGCCGGCGCGTGCCGAACTGCGCTGGTTCACCCCCTCCGTCGAGGTCGACCTCTGCGGCCATGCGACGCTCGCCACGGCGCACGTCCTGATCAATGAGCTCGGCCAGGCCGAGTTGCCCGTCGTCTTTGACACGAAGTCCGGCCCGCTCTCGGTTTTTCGGCGCGGATCCCTGATCGAGCTGGACTTCCCCTCCCGCCCCGCGTCGCCAGCGGAGGCGCCGGCGGCGCTTCTCCGGGGCATGGGCCTCATGCCGGAGCAGGTGCTGCGCTCCGAGCGGATGTGGCTGTGCGTCTACGCGACGGCCGACGAGGTGAAGGCGCTCGCGCCGGACTTTGCAGCGCTAGGGACCGTGTCGCCCGGCAGGTTCATCCCGACGGCCCCCGGCGTGGACTGCGACTTCGTCTCCCGATTCTTCGCGCCCGACGCGGGCATCGAGGAGGATCCGGTCACCGGCTCCGCCCACTCCACGCTTGTCCCGTACTGGGCAGGCCGCCTGGGGACGACCAAGCTCCACGCGAGGCAGGTCTCCAGGCGTGGGGGGGAGCTGTGGTGCGAGCTCGCCGGGGACCGCGTGCGGATGGCCGGGCACGGCGCGGCCTACCTTAAGGGCCGGATCGAGGTCTGAGGCCGGGCCGGCAACGCCCCTCACTTCTCCTTCATCACGAAGACTCCGTCCCAATCGGGGGCGGGCGGGTCCGCCTTGTAGCCCTCGGAGATCCTGATGTAGATGAGGGAGGGATTGTACCTCGCCCCCGTGGTCCGGCCGGGCCCGTTGACCTCCAGGACCTCCGAGCGGCGGAAGAGCTCGATCGCGCCGTCCCAGTCGCGCGCGTAGTACTTCCCCAGCCCCTGCTCAAAGATCGCGATGCATTCGCGCATGGAGTCGGTCGCGTCCTCAGCCAGCGCCACGAGCTCGTAGACCGGGATCGGCTGGGCCCTCCCCTTCACGACGATCCGTCCCAGGGCCCTGAACATGACGCGCCCCGGCTCGACCTTCTCGCATTCCGTGCGTGTGACATCGGTCGTCATCGTGTAGACGCCCCAGCTCTTCGCGCCGCTCTCCATCCGGGCCGCTATGTTAACGTCGTCCCCCATCATCGTGTAGCTGAAGCGCGTGTGGCTGCCCATGTTGCCGACGACCGCGGGCCCCGAGTTGAGCCCTATGCGCGCCTGGAGCCGGTGGACGATCTCGGGCCACTTGTCCCCCTCGCCGGTCCATTTTGCGCGCAGCTCGCCGATCCGCTTCTGAACGCGGAGCGCCCCGACGCACGCCTTGTGCGCGTGGCCCGGGAGCGCGAGCGGTGCGCCGTAGATCATGAGGACCGCGTCGCCGATGTACTTGTCGAGCGTGCCCCCCTCCGCCTGGAGGATGTCCGTGCACGCGGTCAGGTACTCGTTCATCAGCTCGACGAGGAGCGTCGGGGAGAGCAGTTCCGACATGGTCGAGAACGACTCGATGTCGCTGAAGTACGCGGTGATGTTCTCGACGACCCCGCCGAGCTTCGGCTCCTCGCCCGAGTTGACCATCCGGTCTACGAGCGCGGGCGAGACATAGGTCCCGAACATGCCCTTTATCCGGCTCTTCTGCCTCTGCTCCTCCACCACCTGCCAGGCAATTGCCGCGAAGCTGGTCGTGAACATCGCCCCCAGCGGCGCCACCATGGGGAGCACGGCGTGGCTCGTCTTGAAGATCCCGAACGCCAGGGCCACGTAGCCCGCCGCCGCCACCGCCGCCCCGATCTTCGCGGCCACCGCCCGCCCGCCGCCGACCACGGCCAGCCCGGCGACGATGACCGAGAGCGCGAGCGTGATCGCGATCCTGCCCGCCTCGGGCAGCCGCCGCAGGTATTTTCCCGAGACGATGGTCTTAAGGAGGTTCCCGTGGACGCTCACCTTGGGGACCGGCGTCTCGTCCATCGGCGTCGTTGCAAGGTCCTGCAGGAGTGGGTCGACGGGGCCGATGAGGACCACCGCGTCCCTGAAGTCCCCCTGCGCGAAGAATTTCTCGGCCGCATTGCGCTCCTCGGGCTTGTCCGATTCCAGCATCTCGCAGAACGCGTAGGTGTCCTTGAAGCTCTGCCGGGGGTTCAGCGGGGCGTCGATCCAGGGCGAGAACCAGTTGACCTCGAGCAGCTGCTCCTCGGTCATCGGTATGTGGGCCGCGACGGAGCCGTCGGGGCGCACGAGGTCCAGGTAGTCGGTGCCAATCTTCATCCCGTCCCTCTCGACCCCGTAGAAGATGCGCGCCAGCTCGACCGCCATGTGGAAGTAGGTCCTGACGCTGGTCGGCGCGTAGAGGGGAACCCAGCGGGTGCCGCCGTCTATGGTGTCGATGAGCCCGACGCCCGGGGGGCTGAACGGGGTGCTGCGGCCGACGTTGAATGACGGCCTCTCCGGCGGCTCGATCCCATTGACCGGCGGCAGCCCGCGGGCGACAAGCGGGAGGCTCCGGACCGTGGACCGCCCGTTGTTGCGGCTGAGGTCCCTAAATTCAGCCGCGGCAAACGACGCCCCGATGACGACCTCCGGCGTCCTGTTGAGATAGGCACCAAGCTCCCTGTTGCCGGCGATCAGCTTCTTCGTGTCCACCGACTCGGCCACGCCCTGGTCGGAGAACACGAAGTCCATCCCGATCGCCTTGGCGCCGCCCCGATCCATCAGCGTCTTCGCCACGCGCGCGAAGTACTGGCGGCCCCACGGCATGTTGCCGATCTCGTCCAGCGAGCTCGAGTCCACGTCCACGTAGACCACCTTGATGGGGGCGGCGATAGGGCCCCGGAAGCGGAAGCGCGCGTCGAGCAGCTTGTTCTCGAGGAAATCGAGCTTCCCGAAATGCGCCGCCACGCACCATGCGAGCGGGATCGGCGCGAGAAGCAGCCAGCGCAGCCGATGGAGCGCGGACTTTTTCGGGGATGCCACGGGCCCGGACGCTACCCAGCGCCCGGCCCCAATGAAAGCAGATTCCCGGTCAGCCCGTGCCGGCGCCGCTGGTGGTCGCCGGAGCGGGCTGCGCGGGCGGGGACGGAGTGTTGTCCGGATTCGAGCCCGTGCCCGTACCTGTACCCGTGCCCGTGCCCGTGCCGTTGCCTCCGCCGGCCGGCGTCGAGGGGAATGTCACGGTGGTGTTGGCCCCCGCGAACGCCTGCACGATGGTCGTGATCTGCGATTCCTCTGAGGGCGACGTGTCGCTCGTCGTCACGGGCACAGTCGTCGTCGGCGGCGCGGTGGTGCCTCCCGGCGAGCTTGGCGGCGTGTAGTCGAAGGTCGCCACGACCTGCTTGCCCGCCGGCACGCTGATCGGGCCCGATGTGGTGCCCCTGAACACGACCGTTCCGTCCGAAGTAGTGATGACGAAGAACGCCTTTCCGTCGCGGCTCGGGCGGAAGACGATCCTGAAGATCGTGCCGCGGATGCCGGCCGCGCCGACCGGCGTCTGCACCGTGAATTCCGAGCCCTTGTCAATGTTGAGGTGGACGACCTTGCCGACCAGTTCGCCCTTCGTAAGGTTGAGCTTGGTCGTCGAGGTTGTCGGCTCCGCCTTCATGTCCGAGACCTTCTGCTCGGACGCAAAGGGATCCTGCTCGAATTCCTCGATGTCGAGGGTGGAGTCCGGCGACACGTTGACGGTGGCGCCGTTTGAAAAGACAAGGATCACGCTCGCGCCCGGCGATGTGACGATCTCGGTCTGGTCCGTAACCTTGTCCCCGTCATGCAGAACACGCGTCTGCCCGTCGGCCTTGGCTATCGCCTGCACATTTCCCTGGACCCGGGCCGCGACAATTTGACCTTTGACCCTTGCCGGTGCCGCCGGGGTGGCCGGGGCCGTCTGCGCATCAGCGGGCGTCAGCCCAGCAAAAAACCCTAAGGCTATGACTAGCAGAATCTTGTTGAGCATGGAAATGGCGCTTAGGGTGGTTATTGGTGCCGTGTCCCCAGTCGTTGACGCAATGCTTGTGCAAGAAGGAAGCCGGGGTCAAGACGCAAGCACAGGTTCGCCGCAGCCAGGGCGGGCCCCGCCTCCGTCGACACGAGGCTCAGGTGGTAGGCCTGGTAATACCAGGAATCCGCCCGCAGGGGCGCGAGCTGCAGCGCCCGGACGAAGCATTCCCCCCCCTCAATCCAGCGGCGCTGCATGTCGAGCGCCGTGCCCTTGCGGACCCAGAATTCCCAGACGACCGGGCATATCGCCACGGCCCGCCCGGCCTTTCGCTCCGCGTCCACGCCCAATTCCACGGTCCGCCTGGGATCCGCCAGCGCCCAAAGCGTATCCGAATAGGCCCAGTCGGACCAGGCCTGGGCGTTCCCGGGATCCAGGGCGACGGCCCTCGCGCAGCCGTCCCCGAACTTCGAGAGTGCCTCGCGCTCCCCCGAGACGTCGGTGCCCGCGAGGGCAATCTTGTCTATCCTCTCGCGGGAGGCCCTCCTCGATTCCTCTGCGCGGTACTTCGGCACGGCATACCCGAACGCGAGTACAATCGCGGCCAGCGCGACAAAAAGTGCGGCCGCCCTTGCCGGGAGTCCCGGAGCCGGCGCGGCCATCCCCTGGCCCTCGGGCCACGCCTTCGCCGTGACGAGCGCGGCCACCGTCGCAACGATCATGGCGAGCGCCGGTATCTTCATGTGGAAGTCGACGAGCAGGTGGAGCGCGAACGCGAGGAGCCCCGTGAAGGCGGCGCCGGCGAGTCCGCGGGCGCGCGCGCACCTCCAGGCGACAACCGCTGCCGCGCCGAAGAGAAGGATGAAGCCCACGGCGCCGTAGTCGGCGAGCGTGTTCAGGTAGTCGCTGTGGGCGTAATAGGGCTGGTCGCGGTATCCCTCGGGCCGGAAGGGCTCGAAGAGCACGTCGAAGCTCCCCGCGCCGCCTCCCAATGCCGGATGCGCCTCGAAGATCCTCCACGCGCCCCGCCACATGATCGGGCGCGTGCGCTCGCCAAGGTCCCTGAACATGAAGTCGACCCGCGTGTGCATGAGCGGGAACGAGAAATAGAGCAGCGCCGCCGCGGCCGCGGCGGCCGCGGCGACGCCTGCGGCGACGGGGATTCTCCGGGCCATGCTTCGGCCCGGCGTCAGGAGCGGCTTGAGCGCGAAGGCCGCCGCGAGCGCGAGCCATGCGCCGCGGCTGACCGCGAGCACGAACCCCGCCGCAAGGAAGACGAGCGCCGCCGCGCAGAGGGCCCTCAGGGCGGCCGGCCTGCCCGGCCGCAGCGCAAGCTCGCCCACGGGGGGAATCAGGAGCGCCATGAGGACGCCGAGGCTGTTCGGGATGCCGAAGGGCCCGCTAGAGCGGCCGATGAACTGTTCCGCCTGCCTGCGCCCGAGCATGATCCAGTGCGGGTCCACGAAATGCTGGTATCCCGCCATGGCCGCGGCCGCGACGCCGATGGCGACGAGGAGCACGCAGAGGAAGCGCCTGCACGCGGGCGCCGCGACGCCGTTCAGGACGATCCAGAAGACCGCCGCGGCCTGGGCCCAATTGAGCCAGTCGAACCACCCGAGCCAGCGCACCGGGGTCACCCATGCCAGGTTGGCCGCCGCGTAGGCCAGGAACGGAATGAAAAGCCAGCCGGCCGGATGCGCGCGGGTGCCGCGGTCGGGATCCGCAAAGTGGACCGCGATGAGCGCGGCCGTCAGGACAGTCATCAGGACGCGGGCACCCGGAAGGAACCCGCCCAGGCAGAGCGTCGTCCAGAGCAGGTTCGCCGAAAGGAGCACCGTCCGCGCCCATTCGAAGGCCGAGGCGCGGACCGGTGGCGGGGGGGCGGGCATTTCGGGAGGGCGGGCGCTGCCGCCGGGGCCAGACTGCCAAGCAGCGCTCGCCCACCGCGAACAAAAAAACGGCGCCGTCCCGGGGGACGGCGCCGTTCAAGGTTCTGGATGCCCGCGTCCTACGTGGTCGGCACCGACTGGCACGTCTTGACGATGCGGCCGGCCACGAGATACGGGTCGGCGGCCGAGTTCGGCCGACGGTCCTCGAGGTAGCCCTTGTAGCCGTTCTTGATGAACATGTGCGGCATGCGCACGGAGGCGCCGCGGTCCGACAAGCCGTATGTGAACTTGTCGATCGACTGCGTCTCGTGGAGCCCGGTGAGGCGCAGGTTGTTCTCTGGGCCGTACACGGCGATGTGCTCGTCCCGGTGCTCGTTGAAGGCTGCCATAAGCTTTTCGAAGTACGCCTTGCCGCCGACCTCGCGCAGGTACTTTGTCGAGAAGTTGCTGTGCATGCCCGAGCCGTTCCAGTCGAGGGCCTGGTTGAATGGCCCGAGTATCGGCTTGCACCGCCACTCGATGTCGACGCCGTAGGGCTCGCAAAGGCGCATGAGGATGAAGCGGGCCACCCACATCTGGTCTGCGGCCCTCTTCGAGCCCTTGCCGAAGATCTGGAACTCCCACTGGCCCTTGGCGACCTCGGAGTTGGTTCCCTCGAGGTTGATGCCGGCCGCGAGGCAGGTGTCGACGTGCTCCTCGACCATCTTGCGGGCGATGGGCCCAAGGTTCTTGTAGCCGACGCCCGTGTAGTACGGGCCCTGCGGCGGCGGGAAGCCGGCGGGCGGGAAGCCGAGCGGCGCGCCGTCTTTCCAGAAGAAATACTCCTGCTCGAAGCCGAACCAGGTGTCCGGGTCGTCGGGGATCGTCGCGCGCGAGTTCGAGGGATGCGGCGTCGTGCCGTCGGGCATCATCACCTCGTTCATCACCATGATGCCGTCCTTGCGGGTGATGTCGGGATAGATCGCCACCGGCTTCAGAATGCAGTCGGAAGTTTTCCCTTCCGCCTGCTGCGTCGAGCTTCCGTCAAATCCCCAATTGGGCAGATCCTCGAGTTTCGGGAAGCTGGCGAATTCCTTGATCTGTGTCTTGCTGCGGAGGCTGGCCATCGGGGTGTAACCGTCGAGCCAGATGTATTCGAGTTTGTATTTGGGCATGGTTAAGCGGTTTAGAGCGGGGACTGGATTGAGGTTTCCGCGCCGTGGCGCAAGGTTTTTGAGGCCCCTGAATAACTGCTAACGAAAATCTCGAAAACCAATTCAGCACCTTGTGTGCCAGATGCCGGTCGGGTTTTAATGTTTTCTTAATGTCGGAATAACCCCCTTATTTTTTGATGACCAATGGGCAATGTGCACGCGCTTGCCAGCCAGGATCCCAACGGGAACTGTCAGCGCCCTCCTTCCATGCATGAAATGAAAGACACGCCCCGCGCGCTGGTGCGGATCAGCTATGACGGGCGCGTGCACAAGACGTTCCGCGGGCACCTGGCCCGGGAGCGCTTCGATCAGGAGGTCCGGGTGCTGAAGTATCTGGAAAACCGCGCCTGCACGTTCGTCCCCAGGCTCCTCGAGTCGGATCCGGAGCAGCTGAAGATCATCACCACGAACTGCGGCACCCGGGTCGACCAGGTCAACCCGGAGAGGCAGAAGGAGCTCTTCGCCGAGCTTGAGCAGTTCGGCGTCCGACACGAGGACAGGGAGCTGCGCAACATCACCTACCGGGCCTCCGACGGCCGGTTCTGCATCATCGACTTTGAATTCGCCACGATCCTGGGCGACGGGGCCGACGCCTTCTCCCTGAAGCCCTCCGCAGCCCAGTGACCGCCGACACTCACCCCAAGCCCGAGGCGAGCGCCCCCGACCTTCGGTGGTCGGGCCTCACGGACACCGGGCGCTACCGGCCGAACAACGAGGACGCGTTCCTCGCCTTGAAGTTTGACGGGCACGAGGTCCATTTCCTCGGGAAAGACGGGGAGGCCTCGATGGCCGGATTCGACTTCGTGTTCGCCGTCAGCGACGGCATGGGAGGGGCCAAGTCCGGAGAGTTCGCGAGCAAGATCGCCGTCGACCGGATCACGCGCCTGCTTCCGCAGAGCTTCCGGCTCTCGGCCGCCGGGATCGCGGGCGGCTTCTCGGAGGTCCTCCTCGAGCTGTTCATGGCCATACACGCCGACCTCATCAAGCTCGGCCAGTCCTACGCGGAATGCGCCGGCATGGGCGCCACGCTCAGCCTGTGCTGGTTCCGGCCCTCGTGGATGTATTTCGCCCACGTGGGCGACAGCCGCATCTACCACCTCCCTAGGGACGGCGGGCTCGTCCAGGTGACGCACGACCACAGCCACGTCGGGTGGCTCAGGCGCAAGGGCAGCCTGAACGAGCGGGAGGCGCGCGCGCATCCGGGGCGCAACTCCCTCAACCAGGCGCTGGGCGCCGGCAACCAGTTCGTCGAGCCCCAGGTTGGCGCCGTGGCCCACAGCCCCGGCGACCGGTTCCTCATCTGCTCCGACGGCCTCGTCGAGGGACTCTGGGACCGCAGGATTGAGGAAACCATCCGCAGGCATGCGGACACGCCCGGGGGACCCACGGCTGCGCAGGTGCTGGTCCGCGAGGCGGTGCGGGAATCCGGCCGCGACAACACCACGGCCGTCCTGGTCGAGATACCGCGCCGCGCCGGAGAAAAGCCATGACGCTCATCTTTGTCTACGGGACATTGAAGCGCGGGTGCAGCAACCACCCTTTCCTCGACGGCCAGGCCTTCGTCGGCACCGCCGAGACGGCGCCCGGGTTCGCCCTCTATGCGCTCGACGGCTATCCCGGGATGGTCGCCGGCGCCGACAACGCGGCCGGCGTCAGCGGCGAGGTGTGGTCCGTGGACGACGCCTGCCTCGCCCGCCTGGACGAGCTCGAGGGAACCGACGAGGGCATGTATCGGCGCGAGGCGGTGCCGCTTCGAACGCCCTTCGCGGACCGGCGCGTCGAGGCGTACCTCTATCTCCTCGGCGTCGACGGCCGCGCCCGCCTCGGTAACTCCTGGTCCGAGTAGCCTTCCGCCAGCTCAACCCGGCCCGGTGCGGGCTGCGCCCTTCGCGTCGGCTCCGCCCTGCGCGGCCACCCTCCGGACGCCGGTGAACTTCGCGCGGAAGAGGTCGTCCAGGGCCGCGAGCACGGATGGGGGCACCCTCGCGACCAGTTCCTCGAGGGCCGGAAGCCTGTCTCCGATGACGGGGACGGACACGCGTTCGGCGGCCGGCGCCGCAGCCTCGCCGCGGGCCCCGGCCTCCGACAGGAATGCCGTCTCGTCGGCCTCGTCCGGCCACTCGTCGTCGCCGTCCCCCGGGCCGGCGGGAGCCCCGGCGTCGAGGCCCGCCAGGCGGGCCTCTAGGCGCTCAATCAGCCCTTTTTTTTTTCGCCGGGGGCGGGTGCGCCGCCGGATTCGGAGGCAAGCGAGGCCAGCTCCTTGATGAGGCTGTCGATGGCCCGGGCGCGGCTCGCCTCAAGGGCCTTGAGCAGCGTGACCTCGAAATTGATCTTCTCCGCGAGGCCCATCTTGACGCTCCCCTCCCCCTCGCGGAGCCCGTCAAGGAGGCGCGTCAGCTGCTCGGTCGTCATCGGGGAGCCGAGGCGTTCGCTGCTTCCGCCCGCGGAGATCGAGTCCAGCAGCGCCGCGCGCACCTGCGCCTGAAGGTCGTCAAGGAGGCGAACGAGGTCCCGGCCCGCTGAGTCGCAGTCGTCCACGATCGCGACGATCCGCCGGTGGTCCCCGGCGGCGAGGGCCCCGGCGAGCTCCGCGACCTTCGCCTCCGCCACGAGGCCGTAGACGTCGAGGACGTCGGCCTCGGCGATCTCGCTCCCGCAGAATGAGATCATCTGGTCGAGGATCGACTGCGCGTCTCGCATCCCCCCGTCGGCGAGTCTCGCGATGCAGGCGAGCGCCGCGGCGTCCACCTTGACCTTCTCGGACTCGGCGATCGCGCCCAGGCGCTTGATGATCAGGTCGTCCGGGATCGGCTTCAGGTCGAAGCGCTGGCAGCGCGAGAGGATCGTCGGGAGCACCTTGCGCACCTCGGTCGTGGCGAACACGAACTTCACGTGCGGCGGGGGTTCCTCGAGCGTCTTCAGGAGCGCGTTGAACGCGGACGCGGAGAGCATATGGACCTCGTCCACGATGTAGACCTTGTACCTGCCCTGGGCCGGGACGTAGCTCGCCGTGTCGCGCAGGTCGCGGATCTGCTCGACCCCGTTGTTCGAGGCCCCGTCGATCTCGATCACGTCCAGGTGTGTGCCTTCCGCGATCGCCACGACCTGCGGGTCCTTGGGGTCAAAGTCGGCCTTGGGGCCGCCCGTGCAGTTGAGCGCCTTGGCGAAGATGCGGGCGATCGAGGTCTTTCCCGTGCCCCTGGGACCGACGAACAGGTAGGCGTGGCCGATCCGCCCGCGGGTGATAGCGTTCCTGAGCGTGCGCACCACGTGGTCCTGGCCGACGACGTCGCCGAACGTCTGCGGGCGCCACTTGCGGGCGATGACCTGATAGCCTGTTTCGGGCAAGGGAGTTATCTAAGGTAAGAGGGAGTGGCCAGGCACTCCACGGCACTGGTAGGACGTCGGTACCGTTGCTGCCTTCCGGCCCTGGCGGGGTTCGCGCGCCTGCCCATGCATGGCGCCTGGCCGAGGCGCAACATGCCCCTCGCGGCGCCGCGCGCAACACCTATTTCGGCTGCGGCTGCCCCCACGACTGGCGCAGCTGCTGCAGCTTCTCGCGCTGGCGGGCGATCAGGAGCTCGAACTTGATGCGCTGCTCCGGCGTGAGGATGTCGGCGATCTCGTCCTGCATCTTCTCGATGGCGAGCGCGGACGTGAGCTGGACCTCGCGGCGCTCGTGGCTGAGCTGCGCGGCCGTGGCCTTAACGATCGGGCCGATCCTGGAGCGCTGCTCGTCGGTGAGGTCGAGCTGGTTCGCGAAGCTGCGCATGAGCTGCGGGCCGAACTGCTGCACCTGGCCCGGGCGGGGCCCAAAGAGCGGCATCGCCGCTGGGTTCACCCTGGGATGGCGGGCGATCCACTTGACGACGCCGAGCGCCGTCGCCCCGCCGGTCACGAGGCCCGCGATGAAGATGCCGACGGTGGCGAGGACGACTTGCCAGGTCTTGACCATGGTGGCTAGGAGCCGAGGTCCACGACCTCGGCGATCGGGTCGTCGGCGGCGGCGGTCGACGTGTCGTCGTCGAACGCGCCCATGATGGCGGAATAGTTGGCGGCGACGGCCGCGACGGCGAGGAGGCCGGCGACCGCGGCCGCGCGCAGCGACAGGCGCGCGAAGGCCGACTCCGGGGTCGACGGCCGCTCGAACGCGAGCGCGGCCACGCGCGTCGAGAACCCGAAGGGGGCGGATTCGTCGCCGGCCGGGGGCGCGCGGCGCGCGGCGGCGACCAGCTTCTGCCATGACTTATCGTCGGGGTTCATGCTCTTTCCTTCTCTGTAAGTTCGCGGTAGAAGCGTTGCAACTTCCGTCTCGCCCTGAAGGCCCGCACCTTGACGAGCGTCTGGTTCCAGCCCGTGAGCGCGCTGATCTCGGCGATGCTCTTCTGCTCGAGGTCTAGGTACTGGATGACCAGCCGGTCCTCGGGCTTGAGCATGTCGAGCATCTTGCCGACGATCTCCTTGGCCGCCAGCGCGTCGTCCGGCGCGACGTCGTTCTCGTTCGTGATCGCGGAGTCCAGGACGTCGGTCTCGCGCTCGGAGAGGTCGGCCCAGCGCAGCTCGGGCCTGCGCTTCTGCGCGCGCAAGTGGTCGATGCAGGTGGTCACGGCAATGCGCGACACCCAGTGGGTGAACGGGACGTTCCCCTGGTACTGGTCGATGCGCGTGAACATCTTCAGAAATATCTCCTGGGCAAGGTCTTCCTCTGCGACCCTTCGGGGAAGGTGGGCTCGCGCGATGCGGATGACGAGGGGATGGAGGTGCTCGACAAGCTCCCGCGCAGCGATCTGATCGCGCTTGCGAACGCGATCGAGACAGCCAGCCAGGTCAAACGACTGGTCGTCAGGCATAGGTTTATGGAGTCATTATCGTACACGCTCTGCAAGACGGCGGTTGCGCCGCCGCGGTTACCACAAGCTCCCATTCTTGACATTTCGGGCGCCCGGCCGGATGAATTCCCCCCAAGAGATGGCACCCGCCTCCCAGGCCCTCCGACTTACTTCCGCGCACGACCTCTAATGGACGCCGCGTAGCGGCGGGTCGTGCGTAGTCCTGGTTCCCCCTTTCGCCGCGGCCCTCGGGCCGAGACGGCGTTGTACTCCCGTCCCAAACCCGACAATCTCAGACCTCCCATCTCCATGCAGCCCGATCCCGTCTCCAAGTACCCGCCCTTCCCGCCCGTCAACCTCCCCGGCCGCCAGTGGCCCAGCCGGACGCTCAGCCGCACCCCGATCTGGTGCAGCGTCGACCTTCGCGACGGCAACCAGGCCCTCGCCCAGCCGATGAGCGTCGAGGAGAAGATCGAGTTCTTTGAGCTGCTCGTGCGGATTGGCTTCAAGGAGATCGAGGTCGGGTTCCCCTCGGCCTCCCAGATCGAGTTCGACTTCACGCGGCGCCTGATCGAGGAGAACCGGATCCCCGGCGACGTCGCGATCCAGGTCCTGTGCCAGTGCCGCGAGGACCTGATCTCGCGCAGCCTCGAGTCGGTCAAGGGCGCGAAGAACGTCATCTTCCACCTCTACAACTCCACCTCGCCCAAGCAGCGCGAGTACGTCTTCAACCTTCCCCGCGGCGAGATCGTCCAGATCGCCGTCCGGGCGGTCGCCCAGCTCAAGCGCGAGAGCCGCGCCCTGGTGGAGGCGGGCACGCGCCTGCGCCTCGAGTATTCGCCGGAGAGCTTCACGAGCACGGAGCTCGAGTTCGCGCTCGAGATCTGCGAGGCGGTCTCCGACGCCTGGGGCCCGACGCCCTCGGACAAGATCATCCTCAACCTGCCGGCGACGGTCGAGTATGCGACGCCCAACGTCCATGCCGACCAGATCGAGTGGATGTGCACGCACCTGACGAGGCGCGGCTCCACGGTCGTCTCGCTGCACACCCACAACGACCGCGGCACCGGGATAGCCGCGACGGAGCTCGCGCTCCTCGCCGGGGCGGACCGCGTCGAGGGCACGCTCTTCGGCAACGGCGAGCGGACCGGCAACGTGGACATCGTGACCCTGGCCCTGAACCTCTACACCCAGGGAATCAAGCCCGGCCTGGACTTCGGCGACCTGAACGCGGTCCGGGACGTCTACGAGCGCTGCACGCGCCTCGAGGTGCCCCCGCGGCTGCCCTACGCGGGCGAGCTCGTGTTCACCGCATTCAGCGGGTCGCACCAGGACGCGATAAAGAAGTCCCTCGCCCACCAGAAGCCGGGCAGGCCCTGGGACGTCCTCTACATCCCGATCGACCCGTCGGACATCGGCCGCAGCTACCGGGCGATCATCCGGATCAACTCCCAGTCCGGGAAGGGCGGCGTCGCCTACGTCCTGGAGCAGGAGTTCGGCTTCCAGCTTCCCAAGCTCATGCACAAGGAGATCGGCAGGGTCGTGAACGACCTCGCCGACGCCAAGGGCACCGAGCTCACGTCCGCGGACATCAGGGACGCGTTCCACCGCGAGTATCTGGAGCGCAGGGCGCCCGTCTCGCTCGAGCACTTCAAGACGACCGAGCGCGACTCGACCGTGAAGTGCGAGGCGCGGATCACGGTCGAAGGCGGGGCCCACACGCTCTCCGGCGCCGGGAACGGGCCGATCGACGCCTTCGTCCGCGCGCTCGGCGCCACGCAGCTCCCGAGGTTCGACGTCGTCAGCTACTCGGAGCATTCGCTCGGCGCCGGCGCGGAGGCGAGGGCCGTCAGCTACATCCAGATCAAGATGGAGCGCGGCTCCGCGTACTTCGGGGCGGGCATCGACACGAACATCGAGCTCGCATCGATCAAGGCGATCGTGAGCGCGCTGAACAGGGCGATCAGGCCGCGCGATGAAGTTTGAGCCCGCGAGGCGCCCGCTGACCGGCGAGACGCTGGAGACGCTCACCGCCTCGCTCGCCGAGGCGGGCGAGAAGCCGTTCCGCGCCGGCCAGGTGCTCGACTGGCTCTACAAGAAGCGCGCCCGCTCCTGGGACGAGATGACCAACCTGCCCAAGGCGCTGCGCGCATGGCTGGACGCCGAGTTCACGCTCATGCCCGCCTCGCTCGTCCTCAACAGGCACTCGGCGGACGTCACGGACAAGCTCCTCCTCGAGCTCGGGGACCGCTCGCTCATCGAGACCGTCATCATCCGCGCGCCGCAGGACGGCGTGGGCCTCGACCATTCGAGGAAGACGATCTGCATCTCCACCCAGGTCGGGTGCGCCATGGGGTGCGTGTTCTGCGCGAGCGGGCTTGCGGGCCTCAAGCGGGACATGAGCGCCGGCGAGATCGTCGCCCAGCTCCTGCAGGTGTGCTATGCGGAGGACGCGCGCACGCCGCGCGCGCGCTCCGAGCTCGCGTCATTCGACAACATCGTGGTCATGGGCATGGGCGAGCCGCTCGCGAACTACGACGCGCTCATCCGCGCGCTCACGATCGTGAACGCCCCTTGGGGCCTCGGCTTCGGGGCGCGCAGGATCACGGTCTCTACGAGCGGGCTCGTCCCGAAGATCATCCGCCTCGCGAACGAGCCCCTGGGCTTCCGGCTGGCGATCTCGCTCCACGGGGCGACGGACGAGGTGAGGACGAGGATCATGCCGGTCAATAAGGCCTACCCGCTTGCCAAGCTCATTCCGGCCATCAGGACCTTCACCGAGCGGCACGGCCGGATGGTCACGCTCGAGTTCATCCTTATAGAGGACGTGAACGATTCCCCGGACCAGGCCCGCAGGCTGCGCGACATCGCGCTCGACCTGCATGCCCACGTGAACCTGATCCCCTACAACACGGTCGAGGGCCTTTCATGGAAGAGGCCGGACGTCCCCCGGCAGCTCGCGTTCGCGCAGATCCTGGACCGGGCGGGGGTGTCCGTGACGCTCCGGCGGGAAAAGGGCCACGACATCGCGGCCGCCTGCGGCCAGCTGCGCCTCAAAACCGAGCTCGAGAGGGGGGAGCCGGCGGCACATTCCGAAGTTTCCTCTTGAAAGCCCGGGGGAACTAACGGCTTTATGTACGTTCTCAGGGAGCTCCGGCTCCAACAACCCCTCCTTCCAGCTACATGATAGAAGTCAACGGCTTGGTAAAAACCTACGGCACGAAGCGCGCGGTCGACGGCGTGAGCTTCTCCGTGAAGCGGGGCGACATCCTGGGCTTCCTGGGGCCCAACGGCGCAGGCAAGTCAACGACAATGAAGATGATAACGGGGTTCGTGCGGCCGGACTCCGGCACGGCCACGGTCGGCGGAGTCGACGTGATGAAGGACCCCGTGGCCGTGAAGCGCAAGCTGGGCTACCTGCCGGAGAACGCCCCCGCCTACCCGGAGATGACCGTCGCCGAATTCCTCGGGTTCATCGCGGAGGTGCGCGGATTCCGCGACAGGGCCACCCGTAAGGCACACGTCGACCGCGCGGTCGCCCTCACCCACCTGGTGAGCGTCCGCAACCAGACGATCGACACACTCTCCAAGGGCTACAAGCAGAGGGTCGGCTTCGCGCAGGCGCTGCTGCACGACCCGCCGGTCCTCATCCTCGACGAGCCGACCGACGGCCTGGACCCGAACCAGAAGAACGAGGTCCGGCTCCTCATAAAGAACATGGCGGTCGAGAAGGCCGTCATCCTCTCGACCCACATCCTCGAGGAGGTGGAGGCCATCTGCAACCGGATGATCGTCATCTCGCGCGGCAGGCTGGTCGCCGACGAGTCGCCGGCGAAGTTCCTCGGCCGCCAGCCCGGCGCACGGATGGACGAGATCTTCCGAAACCTCACAAGCAGCGACGCTTGACATCCTCCAGACCCTGATCGGCCGGAATTCCTGAATACAATGATTACAATCTCAGAGCAGAGCAGGTTGGTTCACGTTTCACAGGAGGATTGCCTTGGGAAACCTGTGTCGCCTCGGGTCTTGCACGCCCTCCACGCGCGGTCACGGAGTGTCCCTCCGCCGAAAGAACATCGTCGGTTTGCTTGGTTGTTGCCAACCGACGCGTGCAACTTCTCAGGCCCGAAACGAAGCTCAACAACAAATGCCGGGATTCTTCCCAGTCCTAGAGGACTGGGATTCCTCGCTGTCGCTTGATGAAGCAGGTCATCCCCATCTTCAAGCGCGAGTTTGTCGGATATTTCCGGACCCCTGTCGCGTACATCTTCCTTGTAGCCTTCCTCTTCATCTCCGTGGCCCTCGCCTTCTCGAGGTTCGGCGGGTTCTTCAAGGCGGGCGTCGCAAGCCTCGAGGCGTACTTCGGCTTCTTCCCCTGGCTCTTCCTCATCATCGTGCCCGCGGTCGGCATGCGCCTCTGGTCCGAGGAGAAGCGCTCCGGCACGGCGGAGCTCCTCTTCACGCTGCCGGTGACGACCATAGAGGCCGTGGTCGGCAAGTTCCTCGCGGGATGGGCCTTCCTCTCGCTCGCCATCGTCCTCAGCTTCCCGATGGCGATCACGATCGGCTACCTGGGGAGCCCGGACTGGGGGGTCGTGCTGACGAGCTACCTCGGGGCGATCCTCATGGCGGGCGGCTTCCTCGGCGTCTGCTCGCTCACCTCGGCGCTCACGAAGAACCAGGTCGTGAGCTTCATCGTGAGCCTCGCGGCGTGCTCCGTCCTCGTCTTCCTCGGCTACAGCGGGTTCACGGCGCTCCTCGAGAGCCTCGTCCCGGTCGGCGTCGCCGACGCCATCTCGAACTTCAGCTTCATCACGCACTTCAGCCCCATGGTCAGGGGCATCGTGGACGCCAAGGACGTCGTCTTCTTCCTCTCGCTCATGGGCTTCACGCTCTTCCTCAACGTGGTCGCGCTCGAGCGCTGAACCGGACGCCCGCCATGAAATCCGGAAGCAAGATCGCCGCGGTCGCCCTCCTCCTCCTGGGGCTCATCCTCGTGAACTACCTGGCCTCGTCGTTCCCGGCACGCCTCGACGCGACGTCCGAGAAGATCTACACGCTGTCGCCGGGCACGAGGGCGCTCCTCGCCAAGGTCTCCGAGCCGACCACGCTCGACCTCTACTTCTCCTCCAACGCGAGCGGGCAGTTCGTCGAGTACAAGAACTACGCCGAGCGCGTGCGCGAGATGCTGCGCCAGTACGTGCGCGCCTCGCACGGGATGGTCCGCCTGAACGTCATCGATCCCGAGCCTGACACGCCCGAGGAGGAGAAGGCCACGGCGGCGGGCATCGAGCCGCAGACGATCCCGGGCGGCAGCCAGTTCTACTTCGGCCTCGTCGCGACGCAGGCCGAGCAGCAGAAGGCGATCCCCGCCCTCACCCCCCAGCGCGAGCAGTTCCTGGAGTACGACGTCTCCGAGTTGATCTACGGCGTCGGCCAGACGGAGAAGAAGAAGCTCGGGCTCATCACGAGCCTGCCGCTCCAGGGCTCGCAGGGCATGCCAATGATGGGCCAGCAGGGCACGGAGGGACAGTACGTGGTCAGCGAGTGGGAGGAGACCTACCAGATCGTACCGGTCGAGGCGTCGGCAACGGAGCTGCCGAAGGACCTGGACGTCCTCGCGGTCGTCCACCCGGAGAACCTCTCCCCCAAGCTGCAGTTCGCGATCGACCAGTTCCTCCTGGCCGGCAAGCCCATCTTCCTCGCCGTCGACCCGTCGTCCCTCTACTTCAAGCGCCAGGGCGGGCAGGCCGCCATGTTCGGCGGCCCCCAGCCGAACGTCTCGAGCGACCTGCCGGTCCTCCTCGGGGGCTGGGGCCTGGCCTACGACCCGAACATGGTCGTCGGCGACCTCGAGAACGCCGAGGAGGTCCAGCTTCGCGACGAGTCCCGGCTGCGCTACCCCGTCTGGATGAACCTCACCCAGGAGGACTTCAACCCGAAGGCCCTCCCGACGGCCCAGCTCGAGACGGCGCTCTTCATCGAGCCCGGGAGCGTGAAGCTGAAACCCGGCTGCGACCTCACCTTCACGCCGCTGATCGAGACATCCGACAAGTCAGGCGAGATTCCCGTCGCGGCCCTCCAGTTCGCGCAGCCCGAGGAGGTCGCGCGCCAGGTGAAGTCCTCCGGCAAGCGGACGATCGCCGCCCTCGTGACGGGCAAGTTCAAGTCGGCGTTCCCGGACGGCGCGCCCAAGGAGCCGGAGCCCGCCGACAAGAAGGACGCGAAGGCCGAGGCGCCCGCCGCGGGCCCGGTCGCCCTCAAGGAGTCCAAGACCACCTCCATCCTGATCGTCGTCGCCGACACCGACTGGCTCTTCGACGACTACAGCGTCCAGAAGTTCGACTTCATGGGCCAGGCCGCTGCGAAGCCCTTCAACGACAACCTCGCCTTCGCCGCCAACTCGCTCGACTTCCTCTCGGGATCGCGGGACCTGATCTCCATCCGCGGGAAAGGCAACTCGGTCCGCCCGTTCACCGTCGTGGCGAAAATGCAGGCCGAGGCCGCCGAGAAGTACAAGGAGAAGCTCACGGCGCTTGAGGCCAGGATCAACGAGGTCCAGGGCAAACTCGCGGAGCTCCAGGGAAAGACCGCCGAGGGCGGCAAGCTCCTCGCAACGCCCGAGGCGACGCGCGCCATAGAGGAGTTCCAGAAGCAGGCGGCCGCGATGCGCGCGGAGCGCCGCGGGATCAGGCTCGCGCTGCGCGAGGGGATCGACGCCCTGGAGAACAGGCTCCTCGTCGTCAACCTGCTCGCAACGCCGCTGCTCGTGATCGTGTTCGGTCTCTGGTTCTACAGGCGCCGCCGGAGCGCGTAGCCGGAGGGCCCACCCAGCGATGAAACTCAGGACTCTCTTCATCTCGGTCGCCATCCTCGCCGCGCTCTCGGTCGCGGCCTACCTCGGGAACAGGCCCGAGCCGGCGCCGCCGGCGGACGCGCGCGTGGGCAAGCCCCTCCTCGACCCCGACACGGCGCAGAGGGCCGCGGGGATCACGGTCTCCGACCAGGGGAAGAGGGTGGAGGTCGCCAAGGGAGCCGACGGTACGTGGCGCGTAAGGAGCTACTTCGACCTCCCGGCGGACTTCGAGAAGATCGCCCGCCTCGTCCAGGACCTGAACGAGGCGAAGGTCGAGCGGTTCGTTACGGGCAACCCGGAGCGGCTCGCGCACCTGGAATTCAAGGACTCCGTCATCGCCCTCCAGGATCCGGCCGGCAAGGAGATCTGGAGCGTGACGCTCGGCAAGACCCCGGACTCCGGCAACGGGCGCTTCATCCGCTTCGGGGCCGAGCCCAAGGCGTACTTCTCCGGGATGCACGTCTGGCTCGACACGGACGCCAAGGGATGGGCCGGCGCCCAGCTGGTCAGCGTCAAGCCCGAGGAGATCTCGAGGATCGAGGTCCCGTTTGACTCCGGGGCGCCTGTCGTCCTCTCGCGCCCGAAGAAGGACGCGCCCTGGGCCGCCGAGGGCGGCCCCGCCGGGCGCAAGCTCCTGGCGGACAAGGTGCCGCCGCTCCTTACCTCCCTGACGACGCTCAGGTTCTCGGACACCACCGACCCGAAGGATCCCGCGGCCGCCGTGGCGGCCGCGCACATGAGGACCTTCAAGCTGACGACATTCGCGGGCCAGACCCTCACGGTCGCCCTCGGGCGCAAGCCCGAGGAGAAGAAGCTCAAGGCGCCCGTGGCCGACAAGGAGGCGCTCGCCTCGCTGGCCAAACCCGCCGAGGCGAAGCCCGACGAGAAGCCGATCACCCCGGAATACGACACGATTCCCGCCGGGCCCGTGTTCGCGGTCGTTTCGAGCTCGGACGCTAAGGCGCCGATCAATGACATGATGGGGCGCCGGTCGTTCGAGGTCGACGAGTACGCATTCACTGGCCTTCCCCAGAAGGCCGACGAGCTCTTCGAGGCCAAGAAGGCCAAGTAGGAGCGCCCGGCGCGCGCCACGGGACCCGATGCGCGGCAAACCGACGCTTTGGCTGGCGGGCGGCCTCGTCCTCTGCTTTGCGGGTGCGGTCGCCATGCGCGGATCGATTGAAACCATTCTCGTCTTCCCGGGTTCGGCCACGCAGGGCCGGGCCGCCGTGGCGCCGGGCGGCGACCATGAGCTGATCCCCCTAAAGACCCCTGACGGAACGAGAATAGTCGCGGAGTTTGGCGGGGCCTTGACGCGGGGCGGAAAGCCCGCGGATGACCCCTCAGGCGCCCCGACGGTGATATTCTTCTGCGGAAACGGCGCGTGCGCGGCCTACATGGCGGAGGAGTTCTGGCGGCTGCGCCAGATGGGCGCGAACGTCATCATGCCGGACTACCCTGGTTACGGGATGAGCGGGGGCAGGCCGAGCGAGGCGGGATTCTACGCGGCGGCCGACGCAACGTACGACTACATCGTCCAGCGCCCGGGGATCGACCGCGACAGGGTCGTGGCCGTGGGATGGTCGATGGGCGCCGCCGTCGCGATCGACCTGGCGCTGAACCGCAGGATCGCCGCGCTTGAAGCAATCAGCGCCTTCACGTCTGTGCCCGCGGTCGCGCACGCGGCGGTGCCGTGGCTGCCGGTGAGGCTGATCCTGAGATCCCGCTTCGACAACCTCGCCAAGATCCCGGCGATCACCTGCCCGATATTCATCGCCCACGGGACGGTGGACAACATTGTGCCGCCCCCAATGGCCGGGCAGCTGGCGGCCGCCGCCAAGGTCAGCGTGCGCCCCTACATGGTGGCAGGGGCCGGCCACAACGACATCTTCGACACCGGCGGCGACGCCCTTTGGGCGGCGATGCGCGCCGGGATATTCGGAGCGAGGTAGCCGCCGGGCCAAGGCGCCCGCGCGGCCGCAAACCCGAACCTCAATGGTTCTGGGTGTCCGTGGTCGTCGTCGTCGTGGGGCCGGGAACCGCGGGCTGCGTGGTCTGTGACGACGTGGTGGTTGTGCTGCCAGAGGGCGTGGACCCGCAGGCGGACAGCAGGGCGATTGTGGCGGCGAGTAGGCTCGGAATGATGATCTTCTTCATGGTGATATTTCTTTTTTGGATTTCTGCTTTACGTCCCCATCATCCCATACACGGGCTTGCGGTGACTATGGGGTGTTGCCCGCGGGCGCAGTGATCTGAGACCGCGGCGGCCCGGGATATTCGCGACGCAGGATTTCTCTTTACACATATCAACATTTCTTGATGTGTTGATATGTGGTATTGGCCGACCGACCCCTCTCCGAGCTCTTCGCGCAGCGGCGCCCGCTGCGCTCGATAGAGTTTTTCCCTCCCAAGGACGACGCGGGCGTCGAGGCGCTGCGCCAGACGGCTGCGGCGCTCAAAGCCATGTCCCCGGACTTTGTCTCGGTGACGTACGGCGCGGGCGGCAGCACGCGCCAGCGCACGGCCCAGGTGAGCGGGCTCCTGAAGCAGGACTTCGGCTACACGGTCATGCCGCACCTGACCTGCGTCGGGCACACGAGGCAGGAGCTGGACGCGATCGCGGACAGGATCCACGACGACGGCTTTCGAAACATCATGACGCTGCGCGGCGACCCCCCGAAGGGCTCCCGGGAATTTGAGGCGACGGCCGACGGCCTGCGGCACGCGAACGAGCTCGTCAGCCTGCTGAAGGCGCGCCACCCGGATTTCTGCCTGGGGGTCGGCGGCTATCCTGAGATTCACCCCGAGGCCCCGTCCGCTGAGGCGGACCTCGCGAACCTCAGGCGCAAGGTCGATGCCGGCGCGGACTTCGTGACGACACAGCTCTTCTTCGACAACGAATCGTACTACCGCTTCGTCGAGCGGTGCCGGCGCGCGGGAATCACGGTGCCGATCGTGCCGGGGATCATGCCGGTATTGTCGCTGAAGCAGATCCAGCGCTTCACGTCGATGTGCGGGACCACGCTGCCCAACACCCTCATCCGCAGGCTCGAGGCTGCCGGCGACGCGGCCGAGATTGTCGAGGCGGTGGGGATCGACTGGGCCCTCGGGCAGATCCGCGACCTGCTGGCGCGCGGCGCGCCGGGATACCACCTCTACATACTGAACCGCGCGAAGAGCGCGCTCGCCCTCGCCGCCGGGCTGGCGGCGTAGGCCCCTAGCCCCCGGCGAAAACGGGCCGGAATCCGGCCTCCGCGAGGACGCGGGTGACCGCGTCCCTCTGGTCGCCCTGGATCTCGATCCTTCCGGCCTTCACGGTGCCCCCGCAGCCGCACGCCGCGCGCACCTTCCTCATTAGCTGCTCTTTTTCGGGGAGCCCGATGCCGGTGAACCCGTCGGCGACGGTTACCGTCTTCCCGCCCCTGCCGCCCTTCTCGCGCGTGATGTCGACCCGGCCCCGGTTTCGCATGGGCACGGGCGCCGCGCCGGCAGGCTTGGGCGTGGCCGGCGGAGCGGGCCGCAGGCCCTTGGCGTCCAGCGCGGCGAAGGGATTGTGCCCGAGGCCCTCCCCTCCCTGGGTCGGTATCCGGTCGGCCACGGTCAGGGCCTCCCGCCGCACGAGCCGACGGGTATGTCCGACTCGCCCCCGAGGAACATCAGCGCCTTCGGATAGCTCCGGCGCTCAAGGAAATGGACGAGTTGGGGATGAAGGGAGCCCCTGCCCGCCCTCAGGTACTCCTCCAGCCTGGCGGTCTGGAGCGCGACGGCGTCGCCATCAGCGCGCTTGATGCCCTCCATTAGGGCCGTAAGGGACTCCTTGATCTGGGTTTCCATGTCCTGCGGAGTACCCACCCTAATACACCCGGCGCCGTTGTGAAGCGAGATTGCAACCCGCACGCGCAATGCCCGCCGGGCTTGAGTTCGGGGGGGTCCCATGCAGACTGTTGGCAAAACCCGCTCTAATAGTCGGCGCGCATTGCACCGGCACCCCAGATGAATCCCACAACCCTACCTGTCCGCGCGAACGCAGATGTCATTGAGGCGACATACCGCCTCTGGCTGGACAACCCCGACGGCGTCGACCCGACGTGGCGCGCCTTCTTCCAGGGCTTCTCCCTGGGCAGCAACGGCGCCCCGATCAGCGACGCCGTCGAGTCCCAGGGCCAGCACGCCCCGATCATCGACAGCCTCAAGCAGTCGCACGTCCACTACCTGATCGCCGCCTACCGGGCGATCGGCCATCTCCAGGCGCACCTGGACCCCCTGAGCGGCCCCCCGGCGCCGCTGCCGAAGCTCGCCCTCTCCCAGTTCCAGCTCGACGATGGCGACCTCGACACGTCGTTCGACGTGGGCACGTACCTCGGCGGTGGCCAGATGAAGCTGCGCAGCGTGCTGGAGTCGCTCCAGAAGACCTACTGCGGCCACGTGGGCGTGGAGTATGCCCACATCCAGGACCAGGACTGCCGCCTCTGGCTGCAGGAGCGTATCGAGTCGACGAAGCTGCAGCCCGCGTTCACCAAGCAGCAGAAGGTTCGCATCCTGCGGCGCGT
>Ga0302324_100003516_pt1 | contig 35317 bp, 36 predicted proteins | sample Palsa_T0_1_FD_201949 | JGI IMG/M metagenome (GOLD analysis project Ga0302324, IMG submission 201949) | Peat permafrost microbial communities from Stordalen Mire near Abisko, Sweden - Palsa_T0_1 | ecosystem: Environmental > Terrestrial > Soil > Palsa > Peat permafrost | place: Sweden: Abisko...
CGGATACGAGCGACTGTTCAATCTGCAAAACGGCTACACGGGGCTCGATACGGTGCCTTGGCTCGCCTCGGATACGGAGCGTTTCTGGAATATGGATATCGGGACGCGCTGGGTCCCGCAAGAGCGTTGGACCCTCACCGTAGATTACTTGCTCGCGCCCTCCTACGACGATACGCAATCTACGGCGGCAGGTCTTTCCCAGGCTTTTCCGCAGTATTCGAGCAAACTCGATTCGACGCGCTTCGAAGTTGCGTATAAATGGACTAGAGCGCTCGAGATCCATTTCCGCTATACGCGCGAAACATACAACTCCAACGATTGGGCACTCAATGGGGTGGGGCCGTCCACCGTGCCCAACCTGTTGGCTCTCGGTGTGCAGCCCTATCGTGACCATGTGAACCTATTCGGCCTCACGCTGCGCTATCAGTTTGGGCGGGATGAGGCCACTCTACAGAAATCGAAATGAGCGCGGCGCTAGCCAGGTTCTCTGAACAGCGACGAGTTATCGATGTAAATGCGATACGCGGCGATCTTGTCGGCACGCAGTTCAAAAACGTTGGCGAATGGAACGCTGACCATCGAGCCATCGTGGCGCGTATAGGTAACCTCTCCCTCGCAAACCGCGGTCCCCGGCCCGCTCCACGTGGAGAGCAGCCGGTGTCGGCTGGACGCGATCGCCGCAAAGAACGCCGCCACCGCTTCCTGAATGGCTGCGTGGCCGACGATTACGGGAGCATTGCCGAACCGAAACTGCGCATCCGGAGTGAGGAGCTCGACGAAGTCATCGGCATCGCCGGCATCGACAACCGCAAGCACCCGCTTCCACCATGCACGATCGGGTTGCGAGGCACATTCGGGTGCGGCGGCAATCATTGCGCAGAGCATACGCGCCGCCGTGACAATATACTAATCCACGCAGGTTGACACATGCTCGACGCATCCCAACGGCTCGATCGTCCCTCACCGGCACTGGCGGGGCCAGGCTTGGCGGCGGGTGCACGCCGCGCGTTTCTCGCCACGCGACCGGCATTCTTTGTCGCCTCCGCGATGCCGGTCCTCATTGGCGCCGCCTGGGCCGGCTCGGCTTTGCACCGCTTCAATGGCCTATGGTTCGGACTCGCCCTCGCAGCCACGGTGCTCGCGCACGCGGCGGCCAATGTCTACAACGATGTGGGCGATGATGTGATCGGTGCAGATGCCGACAATACGAACCGCATCTACCCCTATACGGGCGGGTCGCGCTTCATTCAGACGGGACTCTTATCGCGCCGCCAGATGACTCGCCTCGCAGCGGGCTTGGCGGCGGTTGCCTTGCTGCTCGGAGCGCTGCTCGCGATATCGCGTGGTCTCGGAGTGCTTCTGCTCGGGGTCATGGGCCTCGGGCTCGGGCTCCTGTATTCGCTGCCGGGCGTGCAGTTATCCGCACGCGGCGTCGGCGAGGCGGCGGTTGCGATCAGCTTCGGCGTACTCCCGGTGTTGGGCACCGTGTGGTTGCAGGCGGGGCGCCTCGATTCCGGCGCGATACTCATCTGCCTGCCGGTGAGCACGTGGGCGGCGGCGATTCTGATCATCAACGAAGTTCCGGATATCGAGGCGGACCGTCGCGCGGGCAAACGTACCCTGGTGGTGCGCTGGGGGGCGGGCGGTGCGCGTTGGATCTATTGGGGCCTTACATTGCTGGCGCTGTCAGCCTCGGGTCTGGCCATCGCGCTTCACGCATTGCCGCTTTGGTACGGGATTGCAGCACTGGGAATCGCAGGTCTCGGTCTTTGGGTTGCTTGCGGCATATCGGCCGAAGGCGCAGGTCGCGCGCGGCTGAAGCGGGGCATTGAACTCACTCTCGCCATTCACGCACTCGGTTGCGTCCTGTTGATCGTCGCGATCTTCGTCTAGCCTTCCATGCGGACCCCTCATCTGTGCGGCAACGTACAGACTAGAGGCCTCGCACTTGCGTCTACTAGGAGTGTCCCAATCACTCGTCCGCCGCCTCCGGCACCGGAGAATTCGCATATGAAAATGAAGGCCAAAATGAGATATGTCCTTGCGTGCAGCACGGCCGCCGCGATCGCAATCGCGGCTACTACTTGCTTGCTTGTTTCTCGCCCGGCCGTCGCGACGGCGCAATTTGCCAAGGACACTGGAAAGGCCTGCGGCGATTGTCACGTCAAGCCAACCGGTGGCGGGCCGCTCACACCGCTCGGAGAGAAATTCAAAGCAAATGGGAACAAGCTGCCCAAATAGGATCCTCGGCCAGCACACTTCCCGGTCCGCATGATCAAGCTAATCGTAGTGATAAAGCGAACCGCGGCGATGTCGCAGACGCAATTCCACGAATACTGGCGTACACGGCACGCACTCAAGGTGCGTTCCATCCCGGCGTGCGCCAAGTACATCCGTCGCTACGTCCAGGCTCACACGCTCGACTCGGAGTACGCCGCGGGCGATCCTGCCTATGACGGTACCGCGGAGATCTGGTTTGATTCGGTGCAGGAAAAAAATGCCTTCTTTTCCGATGCGGATTATCTTTCCATTGTCGCGCCCGACGAGCGTGTGTTTGCGGACATGCATCAGACTCGCTTCCTCCTGTGCCGTGAGGAACAAGTCATTTAGATCGCTACCGCGCCCCGAGGCGCTCGGCACTTTTGGCTAGGCAGGGATCCCCTGAGGGGCAGTCGCCCGTAAAGCCGATTCAAAGCTATTGTAAGACCACTTTGACACTGTCATCCACCATGTTCTTTTCGATGTACCCAATGGCGGAGGGATTCTCGCTGATTCTTTTCCTCATTTCGAGGCCATCCGCTACCTCCTTCGGCGGCTGTCCGCGGCCGGTGAATATGATCGTTGACCAGAAGGCTTTGATTTGTGCGGCAGACTTGCCGGCAAACGTTGCGTAGAACTCATTGCGTGCGACTGAACCCTCCGGCTGGTCGATCGGCACAGCCGGGGCGCCATCGGGGAAACGATTTGCCTTGCCGAGAAAGATATCCGTGAGTTGTGCCTTGGTCAAAGTCGTTACGAGGCTCTTCGCAGAGACCACCGGAACCACCTCGGCAATCACCGGACCGACCGCAAGAGTTAGCGCGAGGCCTAAGAGGGCACGCCATACGAAGCGGTGGTTTGTGCGAGCCACGTGCGATCACCCTCACCACACGAAATCGATCGCCGCACTGAACAGGTTGACGGTGCCGCCCGGAACAAACCCGGGCTGGACGTTGATCAACGTACCGGAAGATCCGGCGCCGAGACGTGTATGGTCGAATTGCAGTTTGAGATCGGCATTCTTCGCGAAGTCCCAGCGAGTGCCCGCCGAGACGGTTCTCTGATCGGCAATCGTTTCCAGCACTGAGTTCAGCGCCGCATTCAGGCCCGCGCCGAACTCTGCCGCCCCCGATGGTAATCCCATCAGGTTCAAGCCCGCGTTTGAGTTGCCAATCGCCCTCACCTCCGCGTAAGTGAGATACGGCATGAATTTGCCCAGCCGATAGCCGCTGCTGGCATACCAGGCGGTCTGATCGCCGAGAAAGGAATGGGTGTTGCCATGGGACCATTCACTGACGACGAGCCAGTGACCTGAATCATAACTCGCCCCAGCGTCCTCGATCTCAACCAGCTTATCGTCATCGTCGTACTGGTTCGCAATCGCAATCCCCTGCGGCCCGAACTGCCGGAAGCCATCAAACAGAGGATCGAGCGCGTTGATGCTCAGGTGTGAGGCCTGGAACGACAAGAGCAACGTAAAAGAACCGCACTCAGCGGTATTGGTGATGCCCCAGGAGTTCCTCGCGCGCACGGTGCCGTCATTGTTCGGAAGTTGTGTGTTGCTGTAACCGACATTGCCCTGGATCCTGTCGACCAGATCGCCGACCTGCAGGTGATAGAGGACGTCGATGCCATCGTTGGTGTCAACCGGATTTAGCCAATACAGTTCCACGGGTGGGCGTACCCAGGGGTAGGTATAGCCGACCAACCGAGTGTCGGAAAATAAAAAGCCCGGCAATATCGAACGGCCGAGACGGACACTGAAATCCGGCGTGAAATGATACTGGATATTCGCCCACTCGACGCGGGGCCAATAAGTACCGTCGAAATTCTGCGCCGAGACGATTTGCAGGACCCCTGAAAGCTTCGGGGAGACGGTCGCGATGACCTGAGCACCGATGTGACTATCAACGTCGGGACTCCACTGCCGAGAATAGCCCGCGCCGTTGGCCTGAAAGATGTTCAGGGAGAAATCTGCTTGATTCTCACTCGAACGCACAACCCCGAGGGTACCGAAGCCGCTGAACGAAAACATTTTCGCGGCCGCATCTTCAGTATCGGCACCGGCAGCAGCGGGATGCCATAGGGTCGCGGCCAGAAGGAGCTTGCTGACGGCGTGGCGCGTGCGGGACGGCCTCGAGGGAGTAATCTGGCGGTGCATGCTCACGTCCATATGGCACAGGCATGCCAACGGTGGATGGTACTCAATTCAATCGATGCGTAATGGGACTTATCGAATGGCCCCGCGACGAATAAATAGACGCGGCAGAAGCATTGGAGTACATCGCATGTAGTTCACGTAGGCCGGAAACGCGTGCGCGAGCACGCATTCCTCATTGCGCGCGCGCGCGAACTGAAAGAAGGATTGGAGCGCAAACAGGGCCACGGCGGGCCACGACAGGTAAGTAATGAGAGCGCCCAGCAGTGCGATTTGTTCGGCGAGGTAAAGCGGATGCCGGACGAGCGCGTATGGGCCGCGGCTCACCGGCTTGCGCGCCTCCGCCATGATGCTGTAGGAACCGCCGAGGTGCAGCACCACATAGATGGCCAGCATGTCGCCTAGGGTGCCGAGTACCGCCGCCAGAATATAAATCGATATCGGCAGATCAACCCTGATCGGCAGAAAGACCACGAGAAATATGAGCCAGGTCCCGTCCAACGCCGTCATCCGGGATCGGATGCCCGGTGCCTTGGCCACCGCTCTGGATCGAGACACGATCAATGTGGCTTCGATCAACAGCAGCACGACAATACAAATATTCACCGCCAAGGTCGGGACGAGCCGCGCCGCATTCCCGCCGGCCGCGAGCTGCCGCAGCGTTCCCACGACCGCCGCGAATGCGGCAGCCCGAGGAACATGATGGCGCCGCAGCGGGCCGCGGCTTCGGTCGCCCGATAGAGCGTCGTATAGCTCCAGAACAGCCGGCCACACTCAAGGATACCGAGAAGGAACAACAGGAGTGCCGGCAGCACGAAGGCATATTCAATGGCGACGGCGCCGTACATGTCAGGCCGGCGCGCTCGCATCGCGTGTCAATTCACTCTGACGATGGCAACGCCCGTCAGGGTGGTCGGTGACACCATACCCGGATATGCCAGTATCGTCTGGTGCGTGAGTGATGCGTTGATCCTCACATAGGTGCCCGCGATAGCCCTGCCGGCACACGCCTGTGCGCAGGCCGACGCTGCAATGGCGTTGGCGGCGGGGCAGCCGCAGAACTCCGATGGCGCGGGGCTCGCCGTCACACCGCTCAAGCCGGTCGAGTTGACCACCGCGGCGCTGATCCCCGCAGGGTTCCATCCGTACTTGGCGGCATAAAGCGCGCCGGCTTCTGCGGCGTTCTGCACCTGCATCGCCTCGTACACGCCCTCGCCGAGTTCAACAATCATGGCCACGGGCGGACGTTCAGGCACAGAGATCACGCAACCCTGAAATGTCCATTAGGCGAACTTGGCGCGCCCCCGCTGAGCTCGATGAAGGCCCGGTGCTCCAGATCGGAGAATGTCCGCGACACGCCTCGAGGTTGCGGCGACTGTGCGAGATGACTGCGCAATCGCTGGCGGCCGCCGCCGAGAGGCCATAGAGCTTGCCGCTCTCCAGGCCGAAAACGCCCCCCTGACCGTGAAAAGCGTTGATCTGCCGCCGACCGTCGCGCAGCAGGTTGTAGGTGCGCACGACGCCCGACTCGACTTTGAAGACGCAATCCGCATCGTCTCCCTCGCTGTAGATTTCTCTATTGCGGAGGAAATACCGCATCCTTCCGGCTGCGTGAAGGCCGCCTCGATAGCCATTGCCCTCAACTGCGAGATTCGGCGTCCCGGACTCCTTCGCCGGTTCAACGGCCGCGGCGGATACGCCACCCGCACTGGGATTCATCATGCCAAATTACCCATATTTTATGCTGTTCCGGCGCCACCCCGAAAGTCTGTACGTCGTCCCACATTGGGGCTTCTTTGCAGCACGATAGGCCTATTCACACGTCAAAAGTGTGGAGTAAGTCCGGAACTGAGCGCTCACTCGACCGCGGCCGCGATAGGTACGGACGCCTCGGGAAGCACTTTATCGGCGCGAAGCAGCTGCGCTAGATCGCGAGCCGTCAGGGATCTGGAGAAGTAATGCAGAGTCGTTTACCCGTCCTCGATGACGATCCCGACGTCGCGGTTCAGAAGGAACAGATTGTCATCAGAGACGGCAATGCGGATCTGGCATTTACCGGAAAGCTGCTCGCCTCCGTAGCGCCGCCTGCGGCGCCCAAGGAGCAGTGGCAGGAGTATCGGATCCATGAGACGAATGGCGGAAAGCACGTGTTCTCGAAGGTGACCCGGAGGGTGTTCGTGGAAGAGCAGGATGCTCAAGAGGCGGAAGTATTGACTCCGCTCCATCCTCGGTGCCGTCGCAACTGCTGAGAAGCGCGCGCGATCTCGCCCGCTCGCGGCCGCTGACATGGATGGATACAGCCGTTGCCTTTTTTCGGATACGACCCACTTGCCAAGACTCGTTATCGAAAGCTCAGTGGTCAATTCGAGGAACACATCGGTTAGTGAAATCGACGCGGGCGCCATGGCTCGTCGAAAGCGAGACAGGCTTCCTTGAAGGCAGAGCCATCGCGATGCAAGCTTTTGCTTATGACCGACATCCATGCGCTCCTGACATTGATGGTGAGCAAAGGGGCGTCCGACCTCTTTCTCACCCACGACGCGCCCCCGCACATCAAGATCGAAGGCTTCACCCATCCGGTCAACACCCCGGCCTTCAAGTCCGGGGAGGTCAAGCAGCTGGCGCACTCCATCATGACGGAAGGTCAAACCGCCGCCTTCGAGGAGACGCTGGAGTCAAACTTATCTCTAGCGGTGGACGGTGTGGGGCGTTTCCGGGTCAACGTGTTCTACCAGCGTGGCGAAGTGGCCATCGTCGCGAGATTGATCAAGTCGAACATTCCCACCATCGAACAGCTGGGACTCCCCGCGACGTGCGCGAATCTGGCCATGCTCAAGCGGGGACTGGTTTTGGTCGTGGGCGCCGCAGGCTCGGGCAAGAGTACATCGCTTGCCGCGATGATCGGCCATCGCTCGGCGAACGCAGACGGTCACATCCTCACCATCGAGGATCCGATCGAGTTCCTCTTTCCTCACCGACAGTCGCTGGTAGACCAGCGCGAGGTGAACATCGATACCCGGTCCTTCGGGGATGCGCTTCGCAACGCCATGCGCGCCGCGCCGGACGTCATCATGATCGGCGAAATCCGCGACGAGGAGACCGCCAAGCACGCGATAGCATACGCTGAAACCGGCCATCTGTGCGTCTCCACCATGCACGCCAACAACGCCAATCAGGCGATCGAGCGCATCATCAATTTCTTTTCGGAGCAAGCACAGAAGCAACTGTTGATGGACTTGTCGCTGAACCTTCAGGGCGTGATCTCGCAGCGGCTCATCCCTACGCCCGACGGCAAGCTCACACTTGCGACCGAATTGTTGATCTTGACCGCCTACGTCTCCGATCTCATTCAGAAAGGTCGGGTGGATGAGATCAAGGAACTGATGAGCAAGGGCGACGAGGTCGGCATGCACACCTTCGATCAATCCCTCTATAATCTCTACGCTGCCAAGCGCATTAGCCTGAAGGATGCGCTGCGATACGCAGATTCGCATACCGACCTCGCCCTGCGCGTGCGCCTCTCCGATCACCATCCGACGGCCGATACGTCGCTCACGATGAACGACCTGCAGGGCATTCATTCCACACGCAGATAAACTACGCACGCAGATAAACTACGCACGCAGGTAAAGGTCGACCCGCATTCAACTATGTGGGCCCCTGCCGCGCCGCGCGCTGCCAGGGACGCAGGTAGCCGCCACGCCGGTGCTTGCTCCGGGTCGAAGCGTGGCGTACTTTGATCGGAGATCCATTCCCTGACATGCTCCTGGCAATCTCCACAACGTGACAACCCCCACGCCCTACCCGATCGGGACGCCCGGAATCCCCTGGGGCGAACCCGAGGTGGCTACCTGGCTGTCAGGACAGACGGTCAAACGTAGCTACCAGGCGCAGGTGCTACGCGTCGTCGACGCCCTCCGTTCGCGCTACGACGTGGTGCAGTATGGCTGCCTTGAGTACCACCCTCACAAATATCCCCTGTTTGCGATCAAGAGCCCCGCCTGGCGCGATTCACTTCCCTGCGCGTTGGTGACGGGCGGCGTACATGGCTACGAAACGAGTGGCGTGCACGGAGCTTTGCAGTTTGTCGACCAGCACGGCGCAGTGTATGCAGGACGGATCAATCTCGTGGTCGTCCCGTGCGTCAGCCCTTGGGCTTACGAAGTGGTTCACCGCTGGAACATCCGCGCGATCGACCCGAACAGGTCATTTCGCGACGATAGCCCCGCTCCAGAGTCGGCCGCCCTCATGCGCTTCGTCGCACCCCTCCGCGATCGGGTTCTCGTGCATATCGATTTGCATGAAACCACAGATACCGATGAGTCCGAATTTCGCCCGGCGCTCGCCGCCCGTGATGGCGTGATGCACGTGCCGGGTGAAATCCCCGACGGGTTCTACGTTGTCGACGATAGCGAGCATCCGCAACCTGAGTTTCAGCACGCCGTGATCGCGGCCGTAGCGAAAATCGCACACATTGCGCTGCCGGATCAGCGGGGCGAGATCATCGGGTCGCCCATGGTCGCGCCGGGAGTCATTCACTACCCGCTCAAGCGGCTCGGCCTGTGTGCAAGCATCACCAACGCATCCTACAAGACCACCACCGAGGTCTACCCCGACAGCCCTCGCGCGACGCACGCGCAATGCAATTCGGCACAGGTGGCCGCGGTCCGCGCGGCAATTGACTACGCATTGGCACATCCACGGACCACTCGAGTCGAGCGGTGATCCCTCTCACTCAGGCCTCGCATTCGAACGTTATCGTCGCTCGCTCACCCAATAGCGCCGCATGGCCAGTCTCATCGATGTTGTGCAGAACTACCCGCTTACCCTGTTTCGCGCAATAGTCGTTGGCCTTCTTGAGCGCCTTCGCTCGTTCCCTGTCGGCATTCCACAGACCGACTGCTCGGCCTTGAATGACATAGGTGCCGTTAGGCGTGGATGTTACCTTCGATGCCGATACACATCCGGCAAGCGCGGCCGCAATTACGACCAGCATACTGTAGCGAAAGCTTTTCGTATTCACCTCACTTGTTAACAGAATCCGGTCACCGCCATCAGCCGGTATTGCCCCGCCTCGAGCGCTATGCGGGTCAGGAACAGCGTGCGCCGATCCTCACTCACCGAGACGTCCTGGTCCTTATCTATCTTGAAATTCTGCCTGCCCTGCTTGCTCTGTGCGTTGCGCTTCTCGACGTTCACCACGAACGGCACCAGGTCGTCATCCTCCCGTCGTCGTCCATCACGACCGCGTCCAAGAACGTGCCGCCCACGTCCATGGCGAATACATATTGCCTCAAAACGAATTTCCAGGTGCGACGTCACACAATGCCCGATATGAAATTAGCTGCCGGATTATTCTATACTCGCGCTCGTAGACGCGCGACAAAAACACAAGGAAGACGGAACAGATGGCCCCACATGTTCTTTCGCTCGACCAAGGCACGACCAGCTCGCGCGCAATGCTCTTCGACCACGAAGGCAAGATCGCAGCGATCGCCCAGCACGAGTTTAAACAGCATTTTCCGAAAACCGGCTGGGTCGAGCACGACCCTATTGATATTCTGTCGAGTCAATTAAACTCCGGGATCGAGGTGCTCGCGCGAGCGCGGATTGGCCCGCGCGACGTCGTCGCGCTTGGTATTACGAATCAGCGCGAGACCACGATCGTATGGGACCGCGAGACAGGCACGCCGGTTTACAACGCAATCGTATGGCAGGATCGCCGCACCGCAGAGTTATGCGCGCAATTGCAAAAAGATGGCAACGAGGATCAGATCCGCAAGAAGACGGGTCTCTTGATAGACCCGTATTTCTCCGGCACGAAAGTTGCGTGGATACTCGACAACGTCGAGGGCGCGCGAGCGCGGGCGGTGCGGGGAAAACTGGCCTTCGGCACCGTGGATAGTTGGCTCATCTGGAATTTGACCAGCGGCAAGCGTCACATCACAGATCGCACCAATGCGGCGCGTACTTTGATGTACAACATCGTCGAGAGCCGGTGGGATAAAGAGCTTTTGAAACTCCTGAACGTGCCCGAGAGCATGATGCCGGAGGTGGTCTGGTCGAGCGAGAAGGTCGGCCGCGTAAGCCCCTCGCTCGGTCTCGGCGAGATAGAGATCGCGGGTATCGCCGGCGATCAGCAGGCGGCGCTGTTCGGCCAACTCTGTGTGAACGTCGGCGATGCCAAGAATACCTATGGCACGGGCTGCTTCTTGCTGCAGAACATCGGCGATCAATTCATGTTGTCGAAGGAAAAGCTGATCACGACGATCGCATGCAGTGCGGATCGCAAGCCGCAATATGCACTCGAGGGCAGCGTCTTCATCGGCGGCGCTGTAGTGCAATGGCTGCGCGACAAGATGCAGTTCTTCGACAAGTCACCGGACATCGCGAAGGTCGCTGCATCGGTTCAGGATTCCGGCAACCTCGTGCTGGTTCCGGCGTTCACCGGCTTGGGAGCACCGCACTGGGATCCTTACGCGAGCGGCATGCTAATCGGCCTGGGCCGCGATACCGAAATCGGACACATTGCGCGGGCAGCCTTGGAAAGCATTGCGTTTCAAGTCATGGACGTAAAGCTGGCGATGGAGAGCGACACCGGAATCAAGTCCTCGATGCTCAAAGCCGACGGCGGGGCCGCAGCCAACGATATTCTGATGCAGTTCCAGGCGGATGTGCTCGGGATACCGGTGGAACGCCCCGCCATTCTCGAGACCACAGCCCAGGGTGCCGCGTATCTCGCCGGTCTGGCGGTTGGGTACTGGAGCGGGATCGAGGTGATCGCCAAGACCCGCCCGGCCGGCCAAGTGTTTGAGCCGCGGCGCGATCGTACAAGAGCCCAGAAACAATATGCGCGTTGGCAGGATGCAGTCGGCCGCGCAAAAGGTTGGAACAAGGTAACCGCATGAATCGTGATGAGATGATTTCGCGCATCGCGCGCCGCGACACCCCGTGGGACCTGGTGATCATCGGCGGCGGCGCGGTCGGCGCGGGCGTCGCAGTCGATGCAAGTACCCGTGGTTTCGATGTGCTGCTGGTTGAGCGCGAGGACTTTGGCAAGGGAACCTCAAGCCGGTCGACCAAATTGGTGCACGGTGGCGTGCGCTATCTCGAGCAGGGCAACATCTCGCTCGTCATGGAAGCCCTGAAAGAGCGCGGCTTGTTACTGCGCAACGCACCACACATCGTGCACGATCTGCCGTTTGTCGTGCCGAATTACTCCTGGTGGGAGGCACCGTTCTACGGTATCGGCATGAAGGTGTATGATCTGCTCGCCGGCAAGTACAACTTTGGCCGCTCCAAGGTTCTGTCGCTCGCGGAAACGCTGGAGCGGCTGCCGACTATCCAGCAGGATGGATTGCGCGGCGGCGTCCTGTATCACGACGGTCAGTTCGACGACACTCGCCTATTGACTCACCTGCTGGCGACCGCCGCGGATCATGGCGCTACGGTCGTAAACTACGCCGAAGTGGTTTCCACGCTCAAGGGTGTCGACGGCTTCTTGTCTGGCGTGGTGGTCGAGGATCACGAGTCCCACCAGATATATCCCGTCAACGCCAAAGTGGTCGTGAACGCGACCGGCATCTTTACAGATGCCACCCGGCGCTTGGCGCAACCGGACGTGAAGCCGATGGTGACGCCGGCGCAAGGCATTCACCTGGTCCTCGATCGTTCGTTCTTGCGCGGTGACAATGCCATTATGGTGCCACGTACCAGCGATGGGCGCGTTTTGTTCGCCATCCCCTGGCACGATCGCACTCTCGTGGGAACCACCGATACCGGCATCGAACACCCTTCCTACGAACCCTTGGCCTTCGAGGAAGAAATCGAATTCGTGCTCGACACCGCGCGGGAGTATCTAACCCGGCCGCCATCGCGCCGTGATGTGCTCTCGATCTTCGTCGGCATCCGCGCGCTGGTGAGCGCGCCCGGTGGCGGCGAGGGCAAGACCTCTGCCCTGTCCCGCGGTCACACCATCCACATCGACGATTCGGGTTTGATGACGGTGGTCGGCGGCAAGTGGACCACCTATCGGCACATGGCGGAAGACTGCGTCGATCATGCCATCACCTTGGGCAGTTTGCGAGAAACGCCCTGCGTGACGGCGGATCTGCCGATCCACGGCTATCACCGCCACGCCGATAAACTCGGCAGTTTGGGCGTTTATGGAACCGATGCGGAAGGGATCCAGCGGGTGGCGGCGGAGAAGCCTGAATTCGCAGCAAAACTGCACCCCGCTCTGCCGTACATCGCCGCGGAAATTGTCTGGTCGGCGCGTAACGAGATGTCGCGTACTTTGGACGACGCGCTAGCGCGGCGCACGCGTGCTCTGCTCTTGAACGCCCGCGCCACCATCGAGGTCACGCCTAAAGTTGCGAATCTCATGGCGACCGAGCTCGGGCGTGACGCGGAGTGGGTCAAGACGCAAGTCGAGAGCTTCACGACGCTCGCCAAACGATACATCTTGGGTCCGGCACCGGCCCGCAATCAATCGTGACCCGGCAGCACAGCCAGCCGCCGGACGCGTCAACGCTCAAATGGAGTCCAGGCTACCCGCCCGGCCACTCCATCACGAGATTGTAGGCATTGACCGAGCCTATGCCGCTGGGAAAGTCCCAACCTACATTGGTGATATACGCCGGGTCAGAGCTGCTGTCGGATGTCGACGAAATCCCGTACTTATCACCCTTCCCCCGGAAGCAGTCATAGGCCGTACCCTGGAACTTCTGGCAGGCGCCGACGTTATCGCCCTGCGTCACGTCATAGAAGATGCAATTGTTGCCGGTCTTCGCCACCGTCGTGGAATTGCACGCCGCCGATCCTTTGCGACCGTACTCGGCTTTCGCCAAGGCGTAGTACACCGTGTTGGGATTGCCCCAGCGGCTCTTGGTCTTTTGATCCACTAGCGCCTGGATTCCCGCCAATATCGGTGACGAAACCGATGTGCCACCGAAGCCGGCCCACGTGCTCGGCGCGCCGGTGCAGCCGAATCCGCCGCCGATGTTCGGATCCGGATTCGACCAGCACACCACGTAGTAAGCGTCGAAGATGCCGTTAGAAGCGAACAAGGATACATCCGGGATGTCGCGCACCCCGTCGTTGGGATTTCCGAACAATCCGCTCTGCCACTGCGGCTTCAGATAGCCGACACAGCTGCCGCTGACGACGCCGGCGATCGCCGGGGAGCCCAGGGCACAACCGCTGGGTCCACCGCTACCGCCGAAAGCGTTCAAAAAGTAGTTCAACGGATTCGTGCTGGTTGTGACTTCGCTCGAGTTGCAAAACACTGCCGGGGTGGTTCCACCATAGTAAGCGCTCAGCAACGCACTCGCGCATGAACCGTTCCAGGGAATCTCCTGTATATAGGAGAGGGCGGAGCCGAACGCCGGACTGTTGGTCGCGCTCCAGTAAATGGACGGATCTACACCCAATGCGGTATAGCCGAAATCCAGACCGCCCACCGATACATTGTAGGGCGTCGAGGTCAATCCGCTGACGCCGATACCGTGCTTTGCCACGTTACCGTTATCGGCGCTCATCGCGTCTTCATCGCCGGAGGACACGAATACCGACACGCCCTCCGCTGCCGCTTGTTGATAAGCAAGGTAATAGGTCAGGTTGGCGCTCTCGCCGTTGACCGCTTCGGCTTCGCCGTAGCTGATGCTGACCACCGAGGGCAGCGGGCCGTTCGATCCGCCGAGCGCGTTGACCAGGGCGATGAGCCCGCCGAATGTCGTCGTCGTGTCCTCGCACGCCGCCAGCACGATGGAGGCATTCGGCGCCGCCGCCGAGGCCCATTCCACGTCGATGGCGGCCTCACCGTCATCGCCGTAACCCGGATCCTTTTTCTTACCCTGGAATCCCGGGTTCGTGCAGGAAATGCCGCCCGACGGACTCACCTGAGTCAGCGACCCTGCGGAATACCTCGACAGACCGAACGTGTCGCGGAAAACCGCCCAATCGCTGGTGGTATAGAGATACGTATCTTCCACCACCATGATGGTCTGGCCCTTGCCGGTGTATCCGGCGTCGAACAACGGCTTCAGGTTGTAAATCGTCGCGATGTCGCCGGCCACCAGCGCGTGGAAGGTACCGTTCGTGGTGGTATAGGTATAGACCGGCCTGGGCCGCGGCACGAGCTGCCCCTTCGGGCGAAAATCGTGCAGCGACACGACTCCCGCCACCACCGGCGCCAATGCCGTGGGAATTTTCGGATCGCCGGCATTCGCGATGTGCGACACGCCGTCCACGAGATAGTGATGTATTTCGGTGCGAAACGCCTGAGTCACCTGCGCCGCCGTTCCGCTGAAGTCGATGAGCATTCCGCTCGGCGTCATGCCGTTCACCGTCAAGCCGTGCGATTGCAGCCAACGCGCCACCGTGGCCGAGTCTTCGCTGGCAACGCCGTAGTGCGCCGCGAACTGCTGCGGAGTGAGCCACTGGTGAAAACTTTCGGACTGGGGGTTGTGCAAGTCATCGATCAGTTGAGTCAGCGCCGCTTCCCGCTCCGGCGTGCGCTTCAACTGTAGCAGCATATGCTGCATCGGCGTCGAACCCTCAACTGCGCCCTGGTCATCGGCCCCATTCGCCTCGGGCCGCGTGTTGCCGGCGAGCACGGTTAAATTCGCCTCATTGACGGCGCTGACGATCGCTTGTTTCGGCGATCCGCTTGGCACCGCCAAGACGGATGCTGCGGCCAGCAATGAGCAGACGCTGGCAAACGCCAAAGAGATTGACTTCATGGTTCACCCCTATGTTTTTATCGCCCGTCGGCAAGCGCGATCCGTACCCAATCCTATAGCGACTACGCGCGCGAGTCACGCGGCTCCGCGGAGTGGACTAAGGCCTAAGCTGAACCTGGTGGCGTAAGGGGATTGGGGGGCAACACCGCGTGTACAAGTTGCACCACCGATGCCTGCGGATCCGCCCACGATCAGTGCCCACGGTCCATATTTCTGGAGATTCATAACCCGGCCTTCACCGGATTGCCAGAAACAAACCGCGTATTCGCCCCTCCATGATTTCTCGATCGGATCATGTGCATCGCCAAGGCCTCACGCGCATCCTCGATCTCGGTTCTTCCAGGTTTGTCCGAGAGTGCACAAATTGTCAGCAGTTCGCCAAAATACTTTAGACTTAGATCGCTGCTCCCGCTGAGCTGCGCAGCGTGCGCTGCTCCATATAGTGACCGGAAGCGCCGCGGCTCCTTCTCGAGCGTCGCTTCAAATTGAACCAATGCCTTCGTAGGATTATTCATCTCCAATAGCATCTCACCGAGCAGTTCCCGCGCTGGGGACAGTGGCCCCGGCGTCAACACACTTTTCTCTGTCCCGTCTTCCAATTTCGCTGCTGATTCCATCTGCCGCAAAGCCTCGTCATTCTTGCCCACTGCCAGCGCGGTCCATGCCGAGACTCCAGTCGCCTGAATTTCCACCTGCCGCGCCCAGTATGGCTCATGGGCCTTCGACAGGCGCTCTTGGATCTGCCTCAGCACTGTCGCTGCTTTGGTTGCCGCCGCAGGGTGTCCCATTCGCGCGGCGCCCAGTCCTCGGGCGAACCAGGTCATCGCATCTGCGTAAGCAAACGGCGTCTCCGACAAGGCTAGCCTTTCCGCCTGCTGCCAGTCATGCCGCTCCAACGCATAGCGTGCCGGGATTGCCGCAAGCGCAAAATAGCCAGCCGAGGGTGGGCCGGCGCCAATCAGCAGCGCCTTCGGATCGAAGCGTGACGCCATTTCCGGCAGCGCATTCACAATCCGGGCTGCCGCCTCGTCCTGTCCCGTTTGCAAGTATGCATAAATCTCGTAGTCGCTGGCATGCAATTCTTCGGCCGTCTGACCCTGGCGTCGCGCGGCAGCAGCCGCCGCCACGTTGCTGTCAATCGACTCCTGCCAGTATCCCAGACGGGTAAATGTATGCGACGGCATGTGCAGCGCGTGGGGCGCATCGGGGGCGATCTCCGCGTAACGTTGCGCTGCGACCAGCGCCCGGCCCGCCAGCGCCGGCACGTCGTACGCATGGATAATGTAGTGTGCCAGCCCCGGATGCCCCGGCTCCGCTTCAAACATTTTCTCGAGCATCGTCCCCGCCTCGAGCTGGTCTACGTAGGTCTTGTCTGCGGGATCTGCGGCGACAGCGAGCGCCAATGCGTAGAAAATCTTCGCCTCGTGATCTTCCGGGTATTTCCCCGCCACCTCTCGCATGGCATCGCGATAGGCGACCAAGCGCGCTTGCTGCGGCGTACTTTGGAATTCCGTGTACAGATTGCTCACGGCCGCGAGATAGGCGCGCTCGCGCTCGGTCTTGGCGCCGAGGATCTCGCCGCGCTCAACGCTCTCGCGCCCAAGTCGCAATAGGCGCTTGTCGATTATTCCGGGTGCGAAGGGATTCCCCCAATCGCTCAATGCGATTCCCCAGTACGCGATTGAGCACGTCGCATCTTTTCCCAGCGCCGACTTGAAGTCGTCTATGGCGCCACTGAATTGGAAGGAGTGTAGCAGCGCTACTGCGCGGTCAATATCATTCTGTGCGGCGCTATTGCACGATGTGGCGAAGTGAACGGTTCCCAGCTTCTCGTCAGTCCCGTGCTGATGCTCCTTCGCGAAGTTGCGCGATGCCACCAGAACCAGAAGTGTAGCGGCGATGAGTCTTGTTACGCTCAATTTGCTCATTCCATTGCCGTTCATTGCCGATGAAGGAATATCGCGATTTACCTCACCGGGTGTTCCACGTGGCTAAGCGTATCGCAATCCGGGAGCTTCTGCTTCCGCGGAGCGGTATTGGGGATTGTCCGAGAAGTCCATCGGCGCCGACCATCCGGACACGCGCTCCGCCCGGGAACTCGCGATAGGCGCCTGAGCGCAGACATTCCGTGTCGAGCAGTCCGCCCGACCTCACATTACGAATTCCTCGTCCAAGCGGATTGCGCGGCTCTTTCCTTTGCGCTCTCAGGAGACTGATAGTGTCTGTCATAGACGCCGACCATTTCGTCCACGGCGGCACCGCCAAGCGTCGCCAATAGCGCATTGACACCCGCTGCCTTGGTCTGCGGCTCGCACCATTCGAGCCCCACACCCCGTGCATCGTGACGTACCACACTCGCCGCGATGCGCTCGCCCATGCCACCCGCTGAGTTCCTGGCTGCAGACACCAGGTAGACGATAGAGAAGGGACGTAGCGTCATTTGAGTTTCCAAGTAAGCCCCCGTCAGGCTGACGTTTGCCACTAGACCCGTTCCGCGTGCACCCGATTTGGCGATCACTTGCACCGCGACGCCCGTCGGTTGCCTTCGGCCCCAGCGATGATCCATGGCCATTGCCGGCTCAGGTAGCGCTGTCGCCGGTAGTCGATGAAGGTGAGAACCGGTCTTGCATCTGGTACTCCCTAAACTGTTGGCATTCTCGGCAGGCGGATAACGCGTGCCTCGCGCTAAGACTAGCGAGACTGAAGCCACGATGCTGTAGGGAGAGCATGACAATCATGGTGGCTGCCGGATGCCAAACATGATTAAGTAAAGATCCGGGCGCACACACCGCCCGCTTACTTGCTCTTGTCGCACCCCGGATACCGCCGCCGCCCGCCGCGACATCCGGCACTATATCTTGTGTTTTTCAGGTCAACAGGGATTTCTCTGCCCCCATACCGTGTGGCGGCATGCCAGAGCCTTAAAGTTGCTCCAATCGATCATGCGCCAAGACTTCGTGTGCAGTTTGCGGCGCAGCGAAGTCATCCGCGAAGATACGCGTCCGTGCCCGCCAGCCAGTCTAGCCGTGGCGGATTGAATATGTCGACGTCGAGCGTATCTTCGAGGGCCAGCGCCCGGTGTGGCAGATTCGACGGAATGACGAGGACCTCGCCCGCACGGACAGTGACTTCACGTCCGCCGTCGGCTCCGAGCCAAAATTGCAGCGCGCCCTCGAGAATGTAGGTGATTTGCTCGTTCTCATGCGAATGTCGGGGCACGTCATCGCCTTTCTTAAAATGAACGTGGGCAATCATCATTCGCTCGCTTGTTATCAGCCGACGCGTCAGCCCACCCTTCAACTGTTCCGCCGGTAGTTCAGCCCACCGATAATGCTTAGCGTCTGTTACGTCTCTGCCGGTCATCGTGGAACCCTCGAGTGCAGTGTGTTCGAATGTTCCATCAATAATAGGGTGTCAACGACCCATTGCGCTCGTGAATTGTGCGTACTCGGCACGGGGCCGAGTAAACCCTGGGAATTCCGCAGCGAAAACGGCTCTCGCCCACGCGGAGCGCCTCGACTACACGAGATTTGCCGAGAATCTGCCAGTAACCGAAGATGAGGATGTCAGATCCAACTCCGGGGGAGCGGTAATGAAGTCTGCATGTGCCGTGCGATGTTGCGCGCTTCTTTTTTGGAGTGTGAGTTCGGTCGCTCAACAGCATCCGACGTGCGCAGGTCCCCAACTCGGCACTTGGACTCTCCTGTCCATGGAAACCGAAGATCTGGAGACCGGTCAAAAACACAATCTGCTGGGCGCGCATCCCAGCGGCTATCTTTCCTACGGCCCCGACTGCCGGATGTCCGCCATCCTGGTTAAGGAGAGCCGTGAGGGACCGGCCGCATTGGTGGCAACGGACCCTGAGAGCATCGAACTTTATCGTGGATTGATTGCTTACGCCGGGAGTTACGCGATCGACGGCTATAAGATTACCCATCACATAGAAGCCTCGTGGAACCAAGCGTGGACAGGCACCACCCAGGTCAGTCAATTCAGCATCGATGGAAAGTCCTTGTATGTAAGGACGGGGCCCAGCAAAAGTCCAGTGACCGGAAGACAAAGCTCGACCGTGTTCATCTGGGTCAGGGTTGAATAGCCCCCCGCCCGCTGGTGCCACCGGATTTCAGCCGGCGACTCTCAAAGATAGGCTCAAACGACCTGGACACACTAGGGTTCGCCGGCCCGCGCGACACCGGTCAGGCCATATCAGTCAGTGCGGATGCGCAGCTGCAATTCATGGAGATGGTAGTCAATGATAAAGGTATCCAACAGGCCGAGCACATCCATGCCGATCAGAAGCGCCGGCTCCTTGGTCAGATGCCAGTGCCCAAATATGTTCATCTCACCGTAAGTAATGTCCGCCCCGAGAATGTCGATGGAACCTAGCTTGATCGGCGGACCGGGGAATGCTTCACCGCTCTCAGCCTTGGCGGTTACGTCAAAAATCTGAACAGATTTGCCCCGCGCATGCCGGTGCTCCAGCGCATCGCGCATGGCCAGGTTCCCAATCGTTCTCTGTCCACCCGTGTCGATGATAGCTTGGACTCGCACGCCGCCGACTAGCGCGTGAAACATCAGCAGTCCCGATTTGGAATGGTCCAAAGGGATGACGATAAAATCCGGGCGCGCGCGCTCGCTGCGCGAGCGCTGAATGTCGATGCGGTCGTGCTTGAAGTCGATCACTATACGTTTATCCTTGAATTCGTCGGTGGCGAGGACTCCGTCCGCGCCACCCATCGCATCGATCACGATCGGCAATGTTGCCGGGCTGAGCGTCAGATCGCCGACGGTAAAGGAGTCGACCCGTATGGTTGGCACTATCGCAATTCCCGTGACGCCGCGCAGCAGGACGGGCGGCGACTGATCGAGCGCGACGCCGAGTCGCTCGGCCACGTTGGCAATCACCCCGGAGCGGTTCGCACCGGTGTCGAGCACGAGGCGAAAGGGCCCGCTGCCATTGATCCACACCGGAGCCCAGATTCTCCCGATCCGATCGCGCAGCGTGGGTGCAACAAAACGCGGTTCCGCCGCCTGGACTACGATTTCCGAGAGGTCGTCTTGTGGGTCAGGCTCAACGTTGCCACCTTGTGTGCGTAACGAGCAAATCAGCAATCCGCCAGCTGTTGCAAGCCGGCATACACGGCGAAAGTGGATAGTGGGCGGAAAAATTGTCATTTGCGCTTCGTCCGGTGGACGAATTTTCCGGCCTCTAATGACTTCAGGCAATGACGCGCCCCGCAAAATTGAGTCTGCAATTTTCGTTGATTGGCGCTATGGCGTGTGTCGCCGCAACCAAGCAAGCGGCCGATCAGCTCATCGATCGCTTGCGCTCCTGTGCCACCGAAGTGAACGAGGCGAAACATCTGGCTTGTTACGATGCAGGCCAAATCTGGAGTCCACGGGAGGTGCTGGATTTCCCCCTTCAGGTGGGGAACGTCGTCACGGTACGGCACGGTGTGCTGGGTGTCCTCTGGATGAGCCACGGGCGTCGCGGTCTCGAGACCCGACGCGGCCGATAAAAAAAGGCGGCCCCATCGGGGCCGCCCTGGTAGTGGAATGATGCAGCTGTAAGCGGCGAAACAGATCGAGACTCGCTTCAGAACTTCGCCGTGAACGCAACAAACAACTCTCTGCCCAGCAAGTCATAGGTCGGATAGGAATTGACGTTGCCAGACGCTGAACTGATGTCGGCGGACGGTACAAACGGCGGATCTTTGTCAAACACATTGTTGACACCTGCCCGCAGTTCCATGCCCCGGAAGAATTTCCACGTGGCGGATAGATCAAGATAGCTGACGCTCGGAATACGGGCGTTCAGAGGATCGTAGGCCCCCTCTTCCTGGTTCTGAAGCAACTGTTGTGAGGAATTGTTGTCGAAGGTAGTGCCTCCGATGAAACGCCACTGTCCGGAGAACAGCAGATTCCACGGGGTATCCCACGTCACCCGCAGATTGTGACGCCAACGAGGATTCACAGTTCCGACCGTACCCCCGCACGTATTTCCGAACAATCCCGCGCAATCAAAGGTCGGCGCGCCACTATATATGGTAGATTCGTTATGCTGCACCCACGCACCAGACAGGTTTGCCAGCAAGCTACCCCAGCCAACGGGCAGCGGATACTTATAGTTCATTTGTACATCAATGCCGGAAGTAAAGATGGATCCGGTATTGATGGAGTTTTGCAGAAAATACCCGCCACCCGCGACCGTGGCACCCGTCAGAGAACCGGCCGGAGTGCGGACGATGAGATCGCAGTACGTGGGGTTCCCGCTTGCCAGGCACTGCTGCAATATCACACCAGGCGGAATAGTTCCCACGGCTCCTTCCAGCTTGATGTGGTAGTAATCGATGCTGCCGGTAAAGTTTGGCAAGGCTGTGGGAGTCACGCTGAAACCAAAAGAAAAGGTGTCGGCCGTCTCCGGCTTCAGATTTGGATTTCCACCCACGACCTCACCGCACTGGGAGGCGATACATTGGATAATGGTATTGGTACCGCCTACCGAGGCGCCTAACCCGTTCCCATATTGAGCGGCCGTCACTCCGGTGTGCTCGCAAGCAGTCAAGCTCGCCGTGGCCGCCGTGGCACCATTGTTGGTAGGCGCGCAAGGGTCCGTCAGCGAATTCGGGTATTGGCCGTAGGACTTGGGGTTATATAACTCGATCAGATTGGGTGCGCGAATCGCCCGATCATAGGAGTAGCGCAGGCGGACATCCGGGATGGGCGCGTACTGCACTTCGAATTTGTAAGTGGTCGTGCTACCCGTGGTCGAGTAATCGGAGAATCTAACGCCCGCGTCCACAGTCAAATCGTAGGCACCCGGTGCATCCTGGATGATCGGGGCGCGCGCTTCCGCGAAGCCCTCCTTGATGGATTCGCTTACAGCGACCGGGGCGGTCGCGCCGGAGAAGCCGGCCAGATCGCCCTGCAGCTCCGCACCGTCGGGCGCGAAAGCCAGTTTATCAACGCGACTTTCGAACCCGATGTCGATGCCCACGCCATCTTTGGCCCAGGGCGACTGAATGCCATACTTGCTCAGATCGCCGGCCACATCTGCGTGGCCAATCTCTTCTTCGTTCGTTCCGTAGGAGGTACCGGGCGTGTACAGATACGCGAGCTGTGCTGGTGTCACGGCCCCGGTGGTAAAGATATTGTACGGAACGCAAGTCCCACCACTGATGCAGACGGGTTGGCCCTTGCCGTTGGTCGTGACCTGCAACGCGTTATTGATTGACGCATAGTTCAGATAGTTCAGATTCGCGCTGTACGCCGAGGTGTAGTAGTACGAAAAATAGGCGTCATAGTTCCAGGCGCCGCCCAATGTGCCGTTGAGGCCGGCGACCGCACGAAAATTCGTGTGCTCGTAAGTGCTCTCTCGACCTCCACCTTCGATGTTTCGCCGGCCAATCTCGACATCGGCGCTGTTGCCCGCGGATCCGGGGGCGGCCCTGTCCCCGGCAATCTGCGCCGGCGTGCAAATGGTGGCCGCTTCCTGAGCACTGAGCAGCGGATTGCTGCAATTGATGAGTTCGTTGCCATCGCCGGTCAAAGGATTGCCGCCACCAAACAGGCCTGAGGGGCCCACCACTGCTGCGGTCCGGTCGTTCATGAAGCTGAAGTCCAGATAAGGCTTGAGTGAGTCATCGATATCCAGGTGGGCCAAAAATCCGGCCTGATAGCGCTCATCCTGGCGTTGCAGGTACTGATAAGCCGGAAAATTAAAAAGCGGGGGCGGACTCGATCCCGGGTGAGGCCAGGGTAAGAATTGATGGCCCACCACGGAGTAGGCGTTGCCTTCGCCAGCCTGCGCCACGAACAGGTTGGAATTTGGGCTGGCGTGGCAGATGTAACCGGTCGGCACAGCGGCTCCTGTGACTAGATTGTTCGTTTCAGCATCGCAGTCGGCAAAGTCCCGCGCCGATCCTTGAATAGGCGCCAGATTCTGAAAGACAAAATAGCCGGTGATGTTGCCCGTGCCGTCTGCGATGTTTGTCCCCATTAAAATTGACAGGTCGCGCTTGTATCCATCCCGGATGCTGCCGGTTGGTGGTGTTATACCGGCGGCCGTTTCATCGGCTTGGATAGCGGTATTTCCCTGGCTGTGCATGTCGAAGCCGTATTGTCCGCTCACCTCCACGCCTTCAAAATTCTTCTTCATGATGAAATTAACGACGCCCGCAACGGCATCCGACCCATAGGTCGCCGATGCACCTCCGGTCACCACTTCGACGCGATCCACCATGATCGCCGGAATTTGATCGAGATCCGGAGCGGGATTCGGGTTGGTAGTGCTGGGGTCCCCGGCGCCCAAACGCCGGCCATCGACAAGTACCAGGGTCCGCTGCGGACCCAAGCCGCGCAGATCGGCCGTTGCGAAACCACCGGTCGACGTAAGCGGAGAGGAGGTGTTACCAAAATCCACGCCGGTACCGATCACGTTCTGCGGCAGCATATTTATGATATCTGTGGTGTCGGTGTGCCCCGACAAGGCAATATCCTGGCTCGTTACCACGGAGATCGGACTGGTAGCGCTGATGTTCGCAGGAACGGGAATGCGCGACCCGGTGACGATGACCTCTTGCAACGGCGTCGCGTCCGGCGCAGCAGTTGTAGCGGGTGCCTGCTGCGCCATGGCAGGCATTTCTACGGCAGCGATACACACACACGCCAATACGGTAATCGTGAATTGCTTCGCGAGCGATCTGGCGCTAAGTAGCTTCGGCATCCCCATTTTTATCTCCCTCAAGTGAGTTATTTGTGGCAGTGTGTTTGCGCGTGCGCAGACTCCCGTTGTGTTGTCGCGACATAAATACAAACGAACGCCCCTCTGATTTGCTGGACCATAGCCGCGCGCCAACTAATTGAAAATGGAATTGGTATGAATGCCCCCGGCGGCGTGATGAAGGCTGCCGGCGAACGCACGAAAGCCAGCTGTACAGTCTGCGCCGTACTTCAATGGGCAAACCGTCGGCCAGGGGGCCTGCTGCTATCCGCATCCGGAATTGGAGTGCATAAGCGCAACTCGATGCACTCGCGTTACGCTGCGGAGAAATCGCGCCGCGCGAGGTCGTGCGCCCCGCAAGAGTCATCAGATCATGAGCTGCTCGAAATGCGCTCGCACCGTGTCGCGATATCCCTGGCTGCTCGACACCGTCGTACCGCCGCTCAATACCAAGACGAAATCGCCGCGCAGCGTGCGGTTGACCTCGCGCACGTGATTCATGTTGACGACGCACGATCGACTGATACGCAGCATCGGCTGCGAGTTCATCGCTTCTTCGGCATGTCGCAACGTGGTGCGCGCATGGAAACTCTCCTTGCCCACCCGCAGTCGCACGTAGTTCCGGTCGGCCTCCAGCAATTCGACCTCGGTCACATCGATCATCTGCATTCGACCGCCGGCGTCGGCGAGTATCCTCGGCCGCGTCTCGGCCACCTTGCGTGTCGCCCGCTGCAGCTGCTCGAGCAGCGTCTCCACGGCGGCGCGGCGCTCTGCAGCGGTATTGGCGCCGTGGCGTTGGCGGACGCGGGATAGCATCATGCGAAAGCGCGTCTCGTCGAACGGTTTCAGCAGGTAGTCCACCGCACTGACCTCGAAAGCCTCCCGGGCATAGTGGTCGTGCGCGGTCACGAACACGATCAACGGTGCGGCATCGGGGTCGAGCGCGCGCGCGAGTTGCATGCCCGACATCGTGGCCATCTCGATGTCCAAAAAAATCAAATGTGGCGGATCGCGGTGGATCGCCTCGAGCGCATCCGCGGCCCTCGCAAACTCACCGATGACCTCGAGGTCGGGTTCTGCCTCACAACACTCGCGCAGTGCCCTGCGGGCGATGCGCTCATCGTCCACGATGAACGCCTTCACGATGTGCCTGCACCGGGCGGTGCCGGAGCGCGTTCGAGGAGCGCTGGCATGGCGATTTCCGCCATCCAAGAGGTGGGTCCCGCGCGATAGGCGCTGAAACTCGCCCGCGCTCCAAACTGTACTGCGAGCCGTTCACGGACGTTACTGAGTCCGATGCCTTCGCCGGCGACGACCGCAAGACTCGCGGTCGTATTGACGACTCGCATGATGAGTCTGTCGGTGGAGAGGCGCACTTCCAGCCGAATCTCCACCGGTCCGTCGTGGCCGGCGAGCCCGTGCAGCACGGCGTTCTCCACCAACGGCTGGAGTATCAGACTCGGCACCCAGAGTGCGGGTTGCGCGCCGGCATCGGGCAAGCTCACCGTCAAGCGGTCGCCGAAGCGCTGCTGCTGCAGCTCGAGGTACATACGCGCGAAGCTGAGCTCCTCGGATAGAAGCGAAAAATCCCGTTGACCCGCGCTCAACAGGCGCCTGAGAAGATCGGCGAGCTGCACCACCATCGAGCGCGCGATCTCGGGCTCCGGATTGATCTGACCACGGATCGTGTGCAGAAGATTGAACAGCGTGTGAGGCGAGAGTTGCATGCGCAGCGCGGTCAGCCGAGCCGTGGTCCATACTCGCTCGAGTGCTGCGCCGCGGAGCTCGGAATCACGGTGGAGCTGATACCAGTTGAATCCGGACACGAGGGCCACGCCGAATCCGTAGGTGAGAAAAAAGCTGATAAAACTCGCGCTCCATTCAGCCTGCTCGGCGCCGCTCGGCTCAGCGACCATGGCAGGGTCCTGCCAGTGACCCTTGAAGTACCAAGTACATAGATGGACGGCGAGATTCATCGCGGGGTCACACAGTACGGCGAAAATCACCGCCAGCAACAGCTGCAGCGGCAGACCGCGCAGCATCCCCCAGCCCGCACGGCTCGACGCCCAGTAGCAGGTCAGCAGCAGCGGCAGCAGCAGTACGTGCTGCACCACCCGTACTTCCCAGGGGGCGAACATATCATCCGCATGGTAGAGGGCGGCGCTGAATTGCATGTTGGTGGCGTACAGGACATTGGAGAGAGTCACATACACCCAGAAAAGACCCGAAATAATGAGTAGGGTGCGTAGCGCGATCGGTTTGGGCGCGGGAGGCAGGATCTCGGTATTCATACCCGACAAGCATAACGCCATGGCACTCATCGACCGAGGCATTATTACGTAACGCTCGCGATCCGAACTCAAGGTTGGGACGAGTGAGTCGATAGCAGGGACGAACTCAAAGCATGCCCCTGGATTCCGTCCGGGCGTTGCGGTGAGATATGCCTGCGATGACCGGAACCAGAGAATTCCTCGGCACGCGCTTGGGATGGGATCAATGCGGTTCTTGGTCGTAGGCCAAGATGGGCCAGGGCGATCGGCATTGATTCGCCACTGCGAGCGCGCAGCTGACCTCAAGGTAATTGGCGAAGCCGAATTCGGAGCGGCCGCCATCCAGGCGACTCGGGCGCTGCGGCCCGATGTGCTGCTGCTCAACTGCGAATTACCGGATATGAGCGGCTTCGACGTGCTACGCGCCGTGCGCAGCGAGCCCGGCCCGCTCGGTATCATCGTCACACCGCGCACCGACCATGCGGTGACGGCCTTCGCCGAGGGCGCATTCGATTATCTACTCGACCCGGTGAGCAGCCACCGCTTCGACCAGGCGATGGAACGGGCTCGTCAACGCCTCGATTCGATCGGCGGCGGCGCGTCAGCTCAGCCGCGCCGAGGGTCGTTGCCATCCATCGGGGCGTTCGACGCTTCCCGATGTCCTCCGCCACAATTTCTGGTCGGAGAGCGCCGGCACCGCTTGTATCCGCTCGAGCTGTCGAAAATCGACTACATCGAATCGGATGGTAACTATGTAACCATCCGAAGCGGCGGTGCCGAATACCTCAGTCGCGATTCCATCAAGCGTTTATCAGTCGCGTTGTCGGATCATGGATTTGTCCGCATCGAGCGCTCCCTGCTCGTCAATATCGCAGCGGTGTCATACGTCGAACTCGCGGGACACGGCTCGTATGCGTTCACCTTGGCCTGTGGCGCATGCCTGTACTCGGGCGTCACATATCGCGATGGTATTTTGCGCGTGTTGCCGCTTTCGCAGCGAGGCGCCCATCGAGCAGGCTGATGGCGCGGGGCGAGGCGCAGACTGATCCCTGGAATGCCGGGAGTTCTACCCGCGTAGACCAACTTCGTAACAAATTTTATTCAGCGATCCGCGCCGCTGCTAGTTTCTCGATGCATGAGGTTGGCCGATCATATCGCGCAGAGTCGCCTGCCCTTCCATGTGCGGAGCGCGCAATCCCATCAGGTGGTGCAATTGAATGGCGTCGCGGATTACGCCGATCAAGTTCTGCGCTGCCCCACGCGGTACGTGTTGAGCGACGATCTGACACGCCTCTGCACGGCGCTCGCTTATTCCAGAGGCGCTCGCAGCCTTGCCTGCGCGGACCTCCTCCATGTGCCGGCCGAGTGGGTGTGGGTGGAATGGTGCGAGGCTCCCTGGCGCGCGGAACTCAAGCGCTATGGGTTTCGCTCGGTCGAAGATTCCGTTCCAATATCCGGTCGGCGAGGCGCCTTGATTCGCTCGTCGGTGAAGGGGCGCCGCGGACAAATCAAGACCTTTTGGACGAACGGGCTCGATGTGATCGCGAGCAGCATGGAGGCCTATTTTGATTTCGATACGCCGGACGGCGAAGCACCCGATCCGCCGGACAATGAAGCAACACCGGTGATCACCGTTTTCGACGCCGCGCTGCGTCGAGCCGATATCTTGCGGCGTTGCTTTCGCTTTCGATTCGAGCGCACCTGGGCAGACTATTACGCCCGGGCGTCGCTCTCGCCCATGCAGATGGACGCCGTCGCGCGCCACGCGCTCGGCACCATCGCCATCGATATTCCGGTACTGCTGACCTTCTTGGTGCTCCTGATGACCCGTCCGGGCATACCACGGCGGCCGCTGATGCTGGAGCGGCTCAATCGCGCGCGCAGCAAGGCGGGGAAGCGGCCGCTCTTGCCGCATGTCGAGGTATTCTCGCCGCTCTCACCGGATTACCTGCCCTGCGCCGATGCAGGATCAGGCACCGGCCGACGCGCGCCACGCCTGCATCATGTTCGCGGGCATCTGGTGCGGCGAGGCAGCCAGGTATCGTGGCGCGTACCGCATCTTCGAGGCAGCGCACGCGCAGGCATCGTTCGCTCACGAACGGTAACCTGGACGATCGATTCGCCCCAGGCTGCCGGAGCCGTCGCCAGGTCCCGTGTCGATGAGCTGGCACTTGATCAAAATGACTGAGTCTCAGTTCGCCTCGTCATCGTGGCTTCTGGGCCATGACTAGGCTGCGCTCAGAGTGCTCTTTGAACTGCTCATGGCTAATCCCTGGCTTGCGGCGCAGCGACCACATTACCTTGAACATTTTGGAAGTATCTCTTGTTCAGATTCAGTAGCAACAAATCGCTAGCCCGCGTTCGAGATCTGGCGATCGGCGGGAGCGGGACAAACATTAGGATCGTCCGACGTAAAATAAGCTTCCGAAACGCTTGTCGGTGCGTTCAGCTCTCCGATCAGCCTTGCAAATTTCTGTCCCTCGAACGCAGCTGTGGCGAACGGGCGCACGGCCAGCGCATCGCCGATAGTGAAAAGCTGCTCCACCTTGCCCTCGAGCTCGCATGCGATTCCGTCGATCGATATTCGCCCGGTCGCCAGCACGACCGCATCTACGCGGTCCATCGTCGACTCGCGCCCGCTGTTGACGTCATACAACTCAAGATCGTTTTCCCCGATGCGGCGCACCCACGTGGCGGACCGGAATGCCACGTTCGCCTCGATCATGCGTTTGACTGCCAATTCGCTCTCGAACGCGAAAAGAATACGATTGGAATAGGGTGCGAAGTTCGACGAGATCATGGTTACGCTAGCTCCGCCGCGCCCCAGAAATTCTGCGACGCCGATACTGGCATGGGTGCCCTCGCCGTCCAGCACTACTACTCGGCCGGACGGATGAACTTTGCCCAGCAGAATGTCCTCGACACAGAAGACATGGGGCCTGTCCGCACCGGGAATGTCGCGGTCGGCGATGCCCGTGCGGCCCGTTCTGCTGAAGCGCGCACCAGTCGCCACGATCACGGCATCCGGCGCGAGCCGCAGGACATCGTTCGCCGCGGCCGCGTTGCCTATATGAACCGTGACGCCGAGGCGAACGATTTCGCGCTGCCACCAATCGATGGCGTGACGATAGAACTCTCTCCCCGGTAATCGCGCCCAGAGTTCAAGATTCCCTCCCAGTTGATCGCGGGCTTCGAAAAGCGTGACTTCATGCCCTTTCAACGCGGCGACCCGCGCTGCCTCGAGCCCGGCCGGTCCACCGCCGATCACAACGACCCTACGGCGTCGGATAGCCGGCAGGAACGTATTTACCCCCCATATTCTTTCGCGGTAACTTGCTGGATTGACCGAGCAACCGAAAGCGCCGTCGGCCATGCCGCCAAGGCACCAGTTGCAGGCGATGCAGGTTCGTCCGAGCCCCTCGGTCCCGTCGTATGCATGTTTCACGAACCGCGGCTCCGCGATGAGTTCGCGCGCCGAGCCGACCATATCGCAAACGCCTGCAGCGATCGCGGCCTCGGCGTCGGCCATGCGCGTCACGCGGCCGAGCACGCTTAGCACGGGAACGTCGCCTGCTGCGCCACGGACCTTTTCGACATAGGGTTTGTAGACATGTTCTTCGACGAACACCGTCGGCATGCCATATTGAAGTTGAAGCGGCTCCATGGCGATGTCGAGGTCGGCGAAATCGAGCAGCCCGCGGCCACACAATTTCTGTAGCACGTCGTAGGCGTCAGCAGTTCCATAGCCGCCCTCGACCAACTCGTCGCAGTTGAATCGCATGCCAATCGCCATATCTTTCCCGGCCGCCGTGCGCGTGGTCTCCAGTGTTTCCACGAGCAAGCGCATGCGGTTTTCGAGGCTGCCTCCATATTCATCGTCGCGTCTATTGAAATATGGCGAGAGGAATTGCTCCATCATGCCGGAGTGCGAAGCGTGAATTTCAATGCCATCGAATCCCGCATCGCGTAGGTTGGTAGCCGACCGACGATGGCACTCGTGCATCATCCGAATTTCCTTGCGCGTCACCGAACGGGTGCCGTTGCTCATCCCGCCAAAAGAGTATTGCGAGGCGGAGGGAGACAATGTCGGCGCCGCGGGGGCGAGCGGGCCCCAATGCCCAGGCGCGTTCCAGTTGTACCAGAGCTGGGCGAAGATCCTACCGCCCGCTGAGTGAACCGCGTCTGCCAGCGCGCGAAATGCGCCGATACTGTGCGTCGGATAGGGACACGGCTGATAAGTCCGCCCCCTGTCGTGCACGGTACAACTGAGGATCACGAGACCGCAGCCGCCGTCCTGTACGCGCTCGGTACAATAGGCCACGAGGTCGTTTGATGGACCACAGCCGACCGTGAGCGGGAGGCCGTGTGGTGAAAAATAATAGCGGTTGGGCAATTGAACGGGCCCGACTTTGATCGGCTTGAAGACGTTCGGATATTTTGGATGCATGGCCCCTCCCCTCTGTGTCGGCGATCTACGCGCTTCCCTTGACCAGGGGAAAGACGCAGTGGCGTTTACCCGTCGCCGCGAACAGAGCATTTGCGACCGCGGGTCCGAGCGGTGCCACGCCCGGCTCTCCGACGCCCGTGGGAGCCTCCGCCGAAGGCACGATGTGCACCTCGACCTTCGGCATCTCGTTCATGCGCAGCACCCGATAGCTGTTGAAGTTGCTCTGTTGCACGCGGCCGTCTTTCACTGTAATGGCCCCGTAGAGGGCCGCACCGAGACCGAATCCGATGCCGCCCTCCATCTGGGCGGCGATGACATCCGGATTGATGGGCGTTCCACAATCAACGGCGCACACCACGCGGTCGACTCGGAATCCTCCCGATGGATCGACGGTGACTTCCGCCACTTGTGCGACAAACGTCTTGAAAGCCTCGGCGACGGCAATCCCGCGCCCCCTGCCTTGGGGAAGCGGACCGTCGGCCCACCCGGCCTTCTCGGCCGCCAGCTCGAGGACGCCTCTCATGCGAGGATGATGCTCGAGGAGGTCGCGTCGATACGTGAATGGGTCCTTGCCGGCAGCGTGCGCCACCTCGTCGAGGAACGACTCCACGGCGAAGGTCGTGTGCGAGCTGCCCACCACGCGCCACCACAATACGGGGATACCGACCTGGGTCGTCGATAGCTCGACGTCGATGTTGGGAATGGTATAGGCAATATTGGCGGCTCCTTCCACCGAGGTCGAATCGATGCCGCCCTTGACCAGCGCCGCCGCGAACGGCGTGCCCGCGACGATGGACTGGCCGACAATGACGTGCCGCCAGGCCGTGAGCGCACCCTGCGCGTCGAGCCCCGCTTCGAGCTTGTGAAAGTACATCGGCCGATACAACCCACCCATAACGTCGTCCTCGCGCGTCCATTGCAGCTTGATGGGCGCGCCGTCCGCGCCACAGGCCTTGGCAATCGATACAGCCTCGACGATGTAGTCCGACCCCGGGTTCGCGCGACGGCCGAAGCTGCCCCCGGCATACAAGGTATGAATGCTCACCTGCTGCGCATCGAGGCCCGCGGCATGCGCCGCATTCGCCTGATCGACGGTCTGGAACTGATCGCCCGCCCAGATCTCGCAGCTGCTCGGCGTGAGCTTGACGACCGCATCGAGCGGCTCCATGGGCGCATGCGCGAGGTACGGAAACTCGAAGCCCGCCGACAAGGTGCGCGAGGCCGCGCGAATCGCCGCGGCGGCATCGCCCTCCTTGCGAGCCGAGAGCGCCGGCCGGTCGGCGAGACGCCGATACTCGCTCATCAAGTCCGCCGAGCTGCGTTTCTCGGCCTGAGAGTCGTCCCATTCTACGTTAAGCGCATCGCGCCCTCTCTTGGCGGCCCAGAAACCCTCGGCGATGACCGCGATGCCGCGCGGGACTTGTACGACCTTGACGACGCCTGGCACCGCGGCCGCCGCTGTTGCATCGAACGCTTTCACCGTGGCGCCGAAAAGCGGCGGCCTCTTGAGCAACGCTACCAGCATGCCGGGCATGTCCACATCGAGGGTGAATTGCGCCGTTCCGTCGCACTTGGCGGGGACGTCGACGCGCGCGACGCGATGACCGATGAGCTTGTAGTTCTTCGGGTCCTTGAGCTCAACGGTGTTCGGCACAGGCAGCGCCGCCGTCTTGACGAGCGAGCCGAAGGTCGCACGGCGCTTCTTGGCTGCGTCATAAACGACGCCGTTGTCCACGGTTAATTCCTGCACCGGCACCCGCCACTGCTTGGCGGCCGCGGCGAGGAGCATCGCGCGAGCCGTGGCGCCCGCCTCGCGCAATTGCATCCACGAATTGGCCATGGCGGAGCTCCCGCCCGTACCCTGCAGGTTTCCCAGAACGGAATTCGCGTAGAGTTTCACATCGGCTGGAGCGCTTTGGACGCGCACCGTGGTCCAATCCGCATCGAGCTCCTCCGCCACGATGGTGGCGATGCCGGTGTAGGCGCCCTGGCCCATCTCGAGGTGCTTGGCGATGACCGTCACACTGTCATCGGCACCGATCCGCAGGAATGCATTCGGCGCGAAGCGGGGCTCGGTTGCCGTCTTCGGGGACAGGCTGCGCGCCGCCGCGCGGCGCGTCGAGCCCCCCCACTGGAAGCCGATGGTGAGGACGGTAAGGACCGCTGACCCGGTGCCCTTGAGAAAGGTGCGCCGCGTGGCGCGAAGCGTCCCAGCGCTCACGCGTCCCCCCTGGCCGATTGCGAAGCCCGGTGAATGGCGGCTCGAATGCGCGAGTACGTCGCGCACCGGCAGATGTTACCGCTCATCGCGCTGTCGATCTCGGCGTCGCTCGGTGCGGGCCTGTTCTCCAGCAGCGCAGCCGCCGACATGATCTGGCCCGATTGGCAGTATCCGCATTGCGGGACCTGCAGCTCGATCCATGCGGCCTGCACCGCCTTGCCCGCCGCGCTCTGCAACCCCTCGATCGTGGTGACCTTTCGACCGGCGACCGATGCGAGCGTGGTCACGCACGATCGAACCGGCTGGCCGTCGAGGTGCACAGTGCAAGCACCGCACATCGCAATGCCGCACCCGAACTTCGTGCCGGTCAGCAACGCCCTCTCTCGAATGGCCCAGAGAAGCGGCATGTCGGACTCCGCATCGAGGGTGGTGGTCTTCTCATTGAGCAAAAATGTGGTCGGCATCGGGACTCCGCGGGGTAGCGGTTCGGATTCTAGCGCAGCTCGCGCGGCGCGCGTCGATACGCGATCGCGGTTTCGATCCAGATCTGCGTCGAACTGAACCAATCCTCGATCCGGCCGCGATCGAGCAGCAGCTGCAAGGCCCCCGGGCCGACGCTCAGTGAGGTGAAGCCGAAGAAATCGAAGCGCGACTTGCGGGTCGTCGTCGCTGGCAGCGAGCTCGCCATCCGAGGAATGCGAGGATACCGATCGGCACTTGATGGCGGAGGCAATGCCAGCCAGCCGAATGCGTGCTCAACCGCCCGGCTTCTGTGCCCAGACTTGGCACCACCCGCCCTGAGGCACGGTGTGCCCGACGAAGATGTTGCAAGTACCGCGTGGGTCCCCGGGCTTCCCCTGAAACTGCGCGCAGATCCCGCAACGCTGTCCCGGCTTATACGTCGCGTACTTGGACGCATTCACCGCGGAGGCATCATTGACAAAGCCGAGGGAAGTAGCCGTCGGATCCTTGGGATCGAGCGGGGTCAGATCCGCGGCCGAGCTCAATCCGACGCCGAGGCCGGCTGCCGGCGCCGCCGCGGCGGCGATGAGAGCGTGCTTCATCAGAGAACGCCTCGAATAACCTTTGTTCATGGCCTTGCTCCTTTCAGTCGAATATGCAGATCGAAGATGTGGGCCACGAGCGCCGCGGCGAGCCATGCCGCAATGGCTTGCCATCGGGCGCCGAGCAATGACTCCCGCAGGGCCAGCAGCAATGCCAATCCGGCGCAGAGTCCGACCGCGAGCGCCAGCGAGCCGAACGACCGCTTCAGCACCCGCTGCGCCGCCAGTACCGACACCCATTCGAACACCAGGATTAGCACGATCCAGTCGACGATTTTTCCGCTGGCAAAGAGTTTAGCCAGCATGGCCGAAAGGCGTGTTCAACTGAACGATCTTGAGATTCAGCGCCGTCGCGAAGCTGACCCAGATGAGATATGGGAACAGGAGCACCGCGGCCGAAGTGGAGCTGCGCTTGACCAGCACGATCATCACGACGATCGAGGTCCACAAGAATGCCACCTCGTAGAGTGCCCAATCCGGTCGCTCGACCCGAAAGAACAGAAGACTCCACGATACGTTCAAGAATCCGTTCATCAAGAAAGCGGCGATCACTTCCAATCGGTCGTTGCGCGAGGCGAGCTCGCGCCAATAGATTATGAAGGACAGCGCGGCGAGCGCGAATATGAGTGTCCAGATGGGTCCGAATAAAGCGTCCGGAGGCTGCCAGGCGGGCTTGTGTAAATGCATGTACCAAGGACCCAGATCCGTGGTGATCGTGCCGAGAACGCCCACCCCCGCCGCCACGCCTGCGGCGGCCAGCACCGGTCTTCGCTCGCGCCGGGGGTAGACGCTCATGCCCGCGCAATTCCGAGCAAGTGCGCCATGTCCTTGGCAAAGATCCTGAGGTGGGTGAACGGTCTAGCCCGCACGAGCTTTTTGTGCATGTAAGCCTGCCAGGTGAGCCGCTGCACATCGGCGTCGCGGCAGATGCCGACGAAGCGCTCGCGACGGCCGTCCGTCGAGTACCAAAATCTCTGCATGATCGCCAGCACCCAGAACACGACGCCATGGGCGCGCATGAAGTCGCGCCGTGCCGCGCGCAGCGCGCTTGGGTCGCCCGTGCGAAGAAACTGCGCAACGGCCCGAGCTGCGTAGCGTCCCGCAGCCAGTGCGTAATAGATCCCCTCGCCTGATGCCGGGGCCACCACGCCGGCGGCGTCGCCCGCAACCACGACGTTGCGGCCATCGTCCCACCGTCTCAAGGGTTTCATGGGGATCGGCGCGCCTTCGCCGCGCATCGTCTCCACGCCGCAGAGCGATGTCTGCTCGCGCAGCCGTGTCACCGCCGCCCGCAGTGAGATCCCTCTCTGCGCCGTGCCGACTCCGACGCTCGCAGTCTCGCCATGTGGAAAGATCCAGGCGTAGAAATCCGGCGATAGCTTGCCCTGATAATAGACGTCGCATCGAGCGCCGCGGTACTCATCGCTCTGTGTG
>Ga0302324_100003518_pt1 | contig 35301 bp, 33 predicted proteins | sample Palsa_T0_1_FD_201949 | JGI IMG/M metagenome (GOLD analysis project Ga0302324, IMG submission 201949) | Peat permafrost microbial communities from Stordalen Mire near Abisko, Sweden - Palsa_T0_1 | ecosystem: Environmental > Terrestrial > Soil > Palsa > Peat permafrost | place: Sweden: Abisko...
GGGTGGGGGGCTTAAGTGGCGCGGCCGGGCCCTTGCGGCCCCCCCGGGTCCGGGGCCGGCCGGCCCGCCCCCGGGGGGGGGGGGGCCCCGACGCTCCCCCCCTGAAAGTCGATGACGCCGGTGTTGTCGAGGGTCCCGGCGGCCGAGTAGGTCGCTCCGGCGGCGACAGTGATCGTGTCGGCGTTGGCGGTCACGCCGGGCGTCCCGGCGAAAGCGCCGACGAGCCGATGGCCCGGTCTATCCTCGTCATCGCGACCCCCCGCGTCGAGCCGCACTCCGGGCTAAGGACCCGACTGGGAACAGCCGAATCGCACCTGGCCGAATCGCACGTGTCTGGCTTCGCGTCGTGCGCGGCCTCACCGCTTGAAACGCCAAGGAGCCACGAAGCCAAGTCAAAGAGGGCGAATGATGCGTGGGATGCCGACCTTCATCTTGGCCCCTTGGCTCCTTGGCGTTTCGAAACGGCGGTCGAGAGACCAACTTTCATGAGAAGGTTTCCTGACGGACGCTAAATGCTATCCGCCGCCCATTTTGCGGAAAAATTTCTGGGTCTGTTCGCCGCCGTTCTGGTAGGCGCGCTGGCCGGTCTCGTCGGCGATCGATTTCCAGGCGTCGCGGACTTCCTCCACCGAAAGGCCGCCTTCGCCGAGGTAGACGCCTTCGGTCTCGACGATCCTGGCCACAGCGAAGGCCCCGCCGCCGGCGGTGAGGATCGCGCCGGTCGGGGCCTCTTCCGAACAGAGGAAGACGACGCCCGGGGTCACGTATTCGGGGGCGAGGCGGGCGGCGACCTCGGGCGGCAGCAGGTTGGCGGTCATCCGGGTCGCGGCCACCGGCGCGATGGCGTTGACGTGGATGTTGTTCTTCTGGCCCTCGAGCTTCAGGGTGTTCATCAGGCCGATCAGGGAGAGCTTGGCGGCGCCGTAGTTGGATTGGCCGAAATTGCCGTAGAGTCCGGTCGACGAGGTGGTGACGACGATACGGCCGTAGTTCTGCTCCTTCATGATCTCCCAGACCGCCTTGGCCGGCTTGACCGTGCCCATCAGATGGACGTCGACGACGAAGCCGAAATCGGCGATCTCCATCTTGGAGAAGGTCTTGTCGCGCAGGACCCCGGCATTGGCGACGAGGATGTCGATCCGCCCCCACGCCTCCATCGCCTGGCGCGCCATCAGGGCGGCGCCGGCCTCGTCGGTCACCGACGAGCCGTTGGCGATGGCCGCCCCGCCCAGGGCCTCGATCTCCTCGACGACCTTTCGCGCCGCCTCCGAGGATCCGCCCGAGCCGTCCACTGCTCCGCCGAGGTCGTTGACCACCACCTTGGCGCCGCGCCTGGCAAGCTCGAGGGCGTGCTGGCGGCCAAGCCCGCCGCCCGCGCCGGTGACGATCGCGACCTTGCCGTCGAAGCGGATGTCGGCCATGCGTTTGTCCTCTCTGTCCGTGGCGCCGGGCGCATCTGCGCGAGAGCGCCGCCGAGCGTCAAGCCGGCAGGGGCTCGGGCCCGAACGATCGGTCGTGGGAAGCGGTGGGCGGATGCGTAAGGCCCTGATCGCCCTGGCCGCCGGCGCGACGGTGCTCGCGCCCGGGGCGGCGGCGCTGGCCGAGGAGGGCCTCTGGACCTTCGACGACGCGCCGACGAGCGCGGTGCGTCAGAGCCTGGGGGTGCGGATCGAGGGGGCGTGGCTTGGCCACCTTCAGCGGGCCTCGGTGCGGCTCACGAGCGGCTGCTCGGGATCGGCGGTGTCGCGCGAGGGGCTGATCCTGACCAGCCAGCACTGCATCGCCGGCTGCGAGGAGAGCCTTTCGGCCGGCGGCGCCGACTACATGCGCGACGGCTTCCTCACCGACAGCCGCGGCCAGGAGAGCCGATGCCCGGGCCTGGAGGCGGAGGTGCTGCTTTCCATCACCGACGTCACCGCCAAGGTGTTCGCCGCCGGGGCCGGCAAATGGGGCCAGACTTACGTCACGGCCCGGGAGACGGCGCTCAACAACGCCGAGAAGGCGGTCTGCAAGGGCGACGCGCGCCTGCGCTGCCAGGTGATCGGCTTTTTCGACGGCGGCCAGTTCAAGGTCTACAAATACCGCAGCTACAAGGACGTGCGCCTGGTCTTCGCGCCGGAATTCGCCGCCGCCTTCTTCGGCGGCGCCGCCGACAACTTCACCTTCCCAAGGTATGCGCTCGATTTCGCCTTCCTGCGGCTCTACGAGAACGGCAAGCCGGCGCCGACCCCCGACTTCCTCGCCTGGTCCCGGGCCGCGCCGAGCGCCGGCGAGGCGGTGTTCATGGCCGGCAACCCCGGCGCGACCGAGCGCCATCTGACCTACGAGCAGCTGCGGACCTTGCGCGATCTCGCCCTGCCGACGGCGCAGGCTCAGCGCCGCGACTTTCGCGACCGCCTGATCGCCTTTTCGCAAGCAAGCCCGGAGCACGCGAGGGTCGCCCGCGAGCCGCTGTTCCAGGAGGAGAACGCCCTGAAGATCCTCGAGGGCCGGATCGCGGCGCTCGAGAGGCCCGGCATTCTCGAGGCGCGCCAGGCCGAGGAGAGCGAGCTGAGGGCGCGCCTTGCCGTCGACGCCGAACTCGCAGCCCAGGTCGGCGATCCGTGGCGCGAGATCGACCAGGCGCAGAGGGCCTTTCGCGAGCAATACCCGGCTTGGCGCGAGCTCGAAGCGGCGCAGGGTGGCGGCTCGCAGCTCTTCGAGTGGGCCAGGCTCCTGGTGCGGGGGGCGGCCGAGCGGCAGAAGGCCGTGCCTGAGCGCCTGCCCGACTTCGCCCCCTCGCGCTTGCCGCTGGTCGAGAAGATCCTGCTCGATCCCACCCCGGTGGACGCCGACCTGGAAAGGCTTCGCCTCGAGTTCTGGCTGACCAGGACCCGCGAGGACCTGGGCGCCGATTCCCCGGCCGTCGCCGTCTTCGTCGGCAAGGAAGAACCCGCCGCGCTCGCCGCCCGGCTGGTCGCCGGCTCGCGCCTTTCCGACCCCGCGTTCCGCCGCGCCCTCTGGGAGGCAGGGCCCGAGACGCTGAAAACCTGCGGCGATCCGCTGATCGCCTATGTGATCGCCACCGACCCGATCTCGCGCGCCGCCAGGCGGATGTGGGAGGACGAGGTCGTCGGACCCTCCGACCGCGCCAACGAGCGGATCGACCACCTGCGCCTGGCGGTGAAGACCCAGCCGGTCTATCCGGACGCGACCTTCTCGCTTCGCCTCAGCTACGGCCGGGTCGCGGGCCAGCAGGAGAAGGGGGCGGAGCAGACGGCCTTCACCACCCTCGCCGGCCTCTACGCCAGGGCCGGCCAGGCGCCGCCCTACGATCTGCCGCCAAGATGGCTGGAGGCGCGGCCGCGGCTCGATCCGGCGACGATGCTCGACTTTCTCACCACCACCGACATCGCCGGCGGCGGGTCGGGTTCGCCCGTGGTCGACGCCAAGGGCCAGATCGTCGGGACGGCGTTCGACGGCAACCTCGCCTCGATCGCCGGCGACTTCGTCTACGACGGCGATGAGAACCGCACCATCTCGGTGACGACCGTGGCCATCGACGCGGCCCTGGCCAAGGTCTACGGCCGCACCGCGCTGCTGAACGAACTGGAGCCGGATCGGCCCGCGGCGCTATAAGCGGCGCCCGCCGGCGCCCCTAATCGCAGAGCCACATGCTCCGCAACTGCCTCAGACTTACTTCAGGATACCACACCGATCGCAGTCAAACTTCCGAATGATCGGAGAGAACGCCAACGCCGCCTACTCCCTTCCAAATAATTAACCTGAATCTATGCTGGATTCCCGAAGTTCCCTCCGTTGCGCTTACGTTTGCTCTCAATACATAACCCCAAACACCGCTGCTATGATAAGTCGTAGAAATCAGGTTCAGCTTCATTCTGGCAACGAATTCGTCGAGTGCGGTAGAACACTCAAGAAATTCCGAACCAATGTGTGGGATTGCAGTTTCATCGTGCGGCTCTCTTGGCGGGAATTCAATCTCATTCATGTCAATCTCAAATTCGACCTAAGACTGGAAGTTACGGTGACACTGCGCTTGTCTTATGACATTTTGGCGTCCGATCACCGCGCCAGGATGCGCCATTGTCCCGTCTCACCCGTGTCGTGATCCGCGACACGCCCCATCACGTCACCCAGAGCCCACGACGCCGGACCAGACTGAGCTACCGCCGGCGCAATCGGAGGTGGGGTAGCCCTCGGCGGCGTAGCGGAGGGTTTTGCGGGCCAATGGTCGCACCATCAAACGGTGGTCGGGGGTGGGTTCACTGGAGGGGTGGCCGCCGGTGTCGTAGGTTTTGGTGGCGCGACATACACCAAGGTCTATTACCGAGTTTAGGTGTCATCATGGAACAGGCGCCCTTGATGGGGCTAAAGGCCGTGGGAGCGCCAGACGCGCTGGACCTGACGCCGGCGACCGTGGCCATCGACGAGGTTCTGGCCAAGGTCTATGGCCGCACCGCGCTGCTGAACGAACTGGAGCCGAGTCGGTCCGGGGCGCTATAAGCGGCGACTGCCGGCGCCCCTAGCGATTGGAGGGAGGATGAAACTCTACGACAGCCGCCGCGCGCCCAACCCTCGCAGGGTGCGCTGGCTGATGGCCGAGAAGGGGATCGACGACATCGAGGTCGTCGACGTCGACCTCTTCGGCGGCGAGCATAAGACGGACGAGTATCTGGCCCGCGCCGGCATGCCCAACGTCCCGGCGCTGACGCTGGCGAGTGGGGTGACGATCACCGAATCCCTCGCCATCTGCCGCTACCTCGAGGCGCTGCATCCCGAGCCGAACCTCTTCGGCCGCGATCCCGAGGAGCGGGCGGTGATCGAGATGTGGCTGCGCCGGGCCGAGATGATGGCGGCGACGCCGCTGATGATGGCGGTGCGCCACGGCCACCCGGCGCTCGCGGCCCTGGAGACCCAGGTCCCCGAGATCGCCGCGACCAACCGGGCCGGCGCCGAGCGGGCGCTCGGCCTCTTCGACCGCCGTCTGGGGGAGAGCCCGTGGATCGGCGCCGGACGGCCGACCATGGCCGACGGGGTGCTCTTCATCGGCATCGATTTCGCGCGGATGGTCCGCTTCCAGGTCCCCGAGGCGATGAAGAACGTCCACCGCTGGCTGGCGGCGATGCGCGAGCGGCCGAGCGCGGCGGCGGGCACCTGACCGCCGTGAAGCGCCTGGCGTTCGCCCTCGTCCTTCTCCTCGCGCCGGCGCTGGCGCACGGCCAGAGCCTCGCGGTGCTGGGACCTGGCGGCAGGAGCGCGACCCTCGCGGCCGGCGACCTCGCCGACCTTCCCCGGGCCACGGTCCAGGCGGGGACGCCGCCGGTCACCTACGAAGGGCCGACGCTGACCTCGATCCTGCGCGTGGTGCACGCGCCGGCCGGGCCGATGCTGCACGGCGCGCCGGTGAAGGACTTCGTGGTGGTGACCGGCGCCGACGGCTTCGCGGCCGTATTCTCCCTGGCCGAGACCGACGCCTACCTGCACAAGGGAACCGTGATCCTCGCCGACACCGCCGCCGGCGCGGCGCTCGGACCCCACGAGGGGCCCTGGCGCCTGGTCATCGACGGCGACCTCAAACCCTCCCGCAGCGTCCGCAACGTCGTCAAGATCGAACTCGAAGCGGCGCCCTAGGGGGCGGAGGGGGTGCGGCGGCGGTCTCGGCCGGGTTGCGGCGCCGGCTAAATCAGCGTGCTGCTTCGACTAGGCGGCCCCAAGGGACTTCCTTGCCTGGGTTTTGTAGTGGGCGCCGAGACCGGCGAGGGCGCCCGCCGCATCGCCGGCGAACGACGAGCCGTGCATTATGGCGAGCGTCCGCGGGGCGAGCGTCGCCAGGGCCGAAAGCGCGGGGCCGGTGTTGGGTCCCAGGCACATCGAGTGGAACATGTCCTCGGTGGCGATGGCCGGCGCGAGAACATCGGTCTCGACCAGGGCGGGACCGGCGCCGGCCTGGGTGAGAAGGTCGCCGCAGAAGAGGGTGCGGGTCGTCTCCTCGAAGATCAGGCCCGCCTCCCAACCATGGGGCACGTGAGGCGTATCGCGCCGGCGGACGCGCTTGCCGCCCAGATCGAGGGCCTCCCCGTCGGCCAGGGCGCGCGGCGGCCGATCGGCAAGATCGTTCAGCGAAACGCCGCAAGCCGTCGCTCCATGGACAACCTGCGCCAGTGGCGCCGCGGCAAGCCACTGGTTCATGGCGCCGCATTCGTCGGATTCCACGTGGCCGAAACCGATCCATCGCAACCGCTCCAGCGGCATGACCTTGGCGACGGCGGCCGACACCAGTGGGAACATCCCGCGCCCGCCGCAATGGTAGAGCATCGGCTCGTCGGCCAGGATCAGGAACTGGTTGAAGGTGAATCCAGCCGGCGGAGCGACCTCGGGGACGAAGGTGGAGAACCGGAAGATCCCCGCGGCAATTTCGTCTGTTTGCGTATCCATGAACAGTCCCCTTTGCGGGTTTCGGCGCCGAACGTTCGATACCCCTAGCGGACCCCCAGCGCTGCGGCGATGGCGCTGTTGACCGGCCAGATCTCCGTGGCGCCATGTCCCCTCTCCACCGAGGCCGAGGCCCGGATCGAGTCTGGACAGACGCCGGGGCCCGGCGTTTAGTTGGTCCAGCCACGGCGAGGTCTTAGCGCAATGGGCCGTCCGCTAATTGCCGCGCTCTACCTGGTGGGAATGGCAGCCGTCGTAGTCGTTGTCGATCTGGCGTTTTTCAGAGGCCACTTCTGGGAACGGCTGATGGCAAACATCGGCATCGTCTTAGTGTTCGTGGCCTTTTATTCCAGATTCATCGGTCACCCATGGTCGCCATGGAAATGAGAGGCGTTGGGTAGGTTCGGCTCGCCGCGTCGGCGCCCGGCGCTCGACGAGGGCGTCAAGCGGCCGCCTCGAGCGCTGCGAACGTCTCCCAGCTCATCGCACGACCGGGATAGGCCACTGCCTTGAACGGCCATCGTCCTTCGATCCAGGCGCGCAGAGTATTGTATAGCCGGCCGTCCAGATCGGCGGCGTGGCTGGCCCGGATCCAGCAGAAAACCTCTGCGCCATAACCAGGCAGCGTCGTCGGTTCGATGTAGAGACAGCCCAGGCATTGGCTCTCGTCCAGGCTCATGACGGTATAGGCGAACGATCTGCGGCGTTGGAACTCCTTCTGATGCCAGCCAAGGTCGATCAGATCCTGCTCGAACGATAGGCCCTGGTGCCATCTGCCGCCTGGGCCAAACACGCCACGCAGATGCTCGACGCTGCTCATCACCGCGTCGTAGTCCTTGACCACATCGGTGATCGCCAACATTCGGATCAGGAAGTCGGGGGTCTCCAGCCTGACCGGGACGTCGAAATCCGCGGGGACGAAGCGGGCCATGCGTTTTCGTTCCAGATCTGCGGGTCATAGCATCACGGGGCCGGTCCCAAACGCAATGCCACCTACCAGGGCGCGCTGGAGTGCGAAGTCCACGCGTCCCGTCCCTGGTGACGCCCTACGTTGCTGGCGGCGGCTCCGCTTCGGCGGCCGCCAGCCGCGCCTCGGCGACGGCGACCATGGCCCGGAAGCGGGGATCGCCGCGCAGGCCGGCGAGATCTCAGCGACGCCGTCCGAGGACGGGCAAAGGAAAGGTGGCTGAGGGCGGGAGGTTTCTGGGCGGCGCCAAGCGTCGGGTCCTAGCCGGCGATCAGCTCCAGCGAGCGGATGCGGGTCTCCAGGGTGGGGCCGGCGGACATGACGAAGAGCTCGTCGGCGCCGGTGCGGCGGGCCTTTTCGGCGAGGGCGGCGCGGACGGCGGCGGCGTCGCCGGTAAGGGCGCGGGCGACGACGGCCGGGAGGCGCGGATCGTCGCGCCGGTCGGCGAGGAACGCCTGCGCGGCCTCGACGGTCGCAAAGCGCTGCTGGCGCCCCTGCAGGAAGGCGAGGGTCGAGGCGCGGCGGGGCGCATCGAGGCGCTGCGCCTCCGCCTCGGTCTCGGCGGCGAAGGCGATCAGGGCGGCGGCGGCGAAGGGCGCCTGGCGGAACGGCGAGGGCGAGAAGGCGGCGCGGTAGGCGGCGATCGCATCGTCGGCGTCGGCTCTGGCGATGAACTCGGCGAACACCATGCCCACCCCGGCGCGGCCGGCGAAACGGGCGCTCTCGGCCGACGAGCACAAGAGATGGATGTCGGGATGGGAGGGGCCGCTGGGGTTGGCGTGGACACCGCTCCACGGGTGGTCGGAGGGAAACGGCTCCTTGCCGGCCGCGTCGAGGAGCCAGGCGCTGAGCAGGGCGAACCAGTGGGGGAAGACCTCCGAGCTGGATGACCTGAGAGCCGCGCCGGTCTGGGCGTCGGCGCCGAGCGCCCGTCCGAGGCCGAGGTCGATCCGGCCCGGGGCCAGGGCTTCGAGCTCCATGAAGGTCTCGGCGACCTTGAGCGGCGAATAGTTGGGCAGCATGACCCCGCCGGAGCCGAGGCGGATGGTCGTGGTGCGCTGGGTCAGGGCCGCGATCAGGATCTCCGGCGAGGCGCTGGAGATGGTCGCCATCGAGTGGTGCTCGGCCATCCAGAACCGGTGGTAGCCGAGGCGCTCGGCGGCGAGGGCGACCTCGAGGGTGTCGCGCACCGCCTGGGCCTGGGCGCCATCCCCCGAGACCGGCGAGAGGTCGAGGACCGAAAGGGCCGGCCCTGGGCTCAGCGCCGCACCTTCTTGACGATGGCCGAGAAGTTGAGAAGCGGCCGGCCCGAGGTCGAGACGAGGCCGCGGATGAAGACCAGCGAGGCGCCGGCGCGCACCACCTCGCCGCGGGCTTCGACGAGGTCGCCTTCCCTGGCCGCATCGATGAACTCGGCGTTCAGCGAGGCGGTGACCGAACCGGCGCCGACGAGCGCCTCGTGGGCGATGCAGAAGAGCGAGTAGTCGGCGAAGGTCATCAGAGCCCCGCCGTGCATGGCGCCGCCGCCGTTCATGTGCTTGGCCTCGGCGCGGAAGGCGCAGGCCATGGTCCCGTCGTCCTGGAGGCGGCAGTAGAAGGGGCCCGAGAGCAGCTCGAAGGGATCGGAGCTCCAGATCCGCCATCCCGCCCACTCGCCCTGGGTAATCTCGATCGGTCGCCAGGGTTCCTGCGCGTCGCCGCCGTCCATGCCTCGCCTCGATCGATGGTCCGCAAATGTGGGGATTTGCCGGACGCGGCGTCCGGCCACTAAGGTCACGCGCCTAATGGGGCGCGCCCGCGCCGCGCGCAAGCACGGGAGGTATTCTGAAGATGGCCCTCGATTTGGAGACCCGCGATCAGCTGATCGACACCGTCCGCCGGTTCGCGACCGAGCGGCTGCGGCCGATCGAGGCCAAGGTGGCGCAGGACGACGCCATCCCCGAGGATATCCTCGCCGAGATGCGGGCGCTCGGCCTCTACGGTCTTTCGATCCCCGAGGCCTATGGGGGACTGGACCTTTCGATGGAGGACGAGTGCCTGGTCGCCATCGAGCTTGGACGCGTCTCGCCGGCCTTCCGCTCCGCCTTCGGCACCAATGTCGGGATCGGCAGCCAGGGGCTGGTGATGTTCGGCGACGAAACCCAGAAGGCCAAATGGCTGCCCGGCATCGCGTCGGGCGAAATCGTCACCTCCTTCGCCCTGACCGAGGCGGAGGCCGGCTCCGACAGCGCCCAGGTCCGCACCCGGGCCCGGCGCGAGGGCGAAGTTTATATGCTCGACGGGTCCAAGCGGTTCATCACCAACGCCAACAAGGCCCAGCTCTTCACGGTGATGGCCCGCACCGATCCGGACGTGAAGGGCGCGGGCGGCGTTTCGGCGTTCCTGGTCCCACGCGACCTGCCGGGGCTCACCGTCGGCAAGCCGGAGAAGAAGATGGGCCAGCACGGCGCCCACATCTGCGACGTCGTTTTCGAGGGCGTGCGGGTGCCGGCCGAGAACCGGCTGGGCGCGGAGGGGCAGGGGTTCAAGATCGCCATGCAGGTGCTCGATCGCGGGCGGCTGCACATCTCGGCGGTCTGCGTCGGGGTCGCCGAGCGGCTGCTGGCCGACTGCGTCGCCTATGCCTCCGAGCGGCGGCAGTTCGACCAGCCGATCGCGGCCTTTCAGCTGATCCAGGCGATGATCGCCGATTCCAAGACCGAGGCCATGGCCGCCAGGGCGCTCACCCTGGAGACCGCCCGCAAGCGCGACGCCGGCGAAAACGTCACCCTGGAGGCCGCGGCGGCCAAGTATTTCGCCTCCGAGATGGTCGGGCGGGTCGCCGACCGGGCGGTGCAGATCTTCGGCGGCGCGGGCTACGTCGCCGACCACGGCATCGAGCGGCTCTACCGCGACGTGCGCATCTTCCGCATCTACGAGGGTTCGAGCCAGATCCAGCAACTTGTCATCGCCCGCGAGACCCTGAAGCGGGGAGGGTAGGGGGGGTGCGGCGAGCCTTCAGCCGCCAAGCGCGGTCAGCATTGCATTCGAGGGGGCGAAGAAGGTCGTGCCCGTGACCGGCGTCGAGAAGTCGAGGATGCGGTCGTAGTCGCCGGGCGGCACGCCCAGGAACATGTTCTTCAGCATCTGTTCGATCACCCAGAGATTGCCGGCGTAGCCGATGAAATAGGTGCCGAATTCAGACTGGCCGGGGCGGCCGAACGGCATGTTGTCGCGAAGGATGTCGTGTTCGACGCCGGCGGCGTCGACGATGGTGGTCAAAGTCTTGTGCGACTTTCGCCGATCGGAATCGCCGAGCTCGATATTGTCGATCTTTGTCCGACCGATGATCGCTTCCTGGGTCGAGACCGGCAGCGCCTGCCAGTCGGCGAGCTTGTGCAGGTATTTCTGGACGACGACATAACTGCCGGCTTCGAAACCAGGATCATCGCCCTGAATGAGCGAGGACTGCGGCAGGGACTCTCCGGTCGGGTTCTCGGTGCCGTCGACAAACCCCAGCAGATCCCGAGCGTCGAAGTAGCGAAAGCCCTGGACTTCATCGACAACGGTGACGGCCTCGCCGAGCGCGCCCAGAACCAGCCGCTCGAGTTCGAAACACATGTCGGTCCGGTCGGCGCGAATGTGGAACAGCAGGTCGCCCGGCGTCGCGACGGCGGTATGCACCGGTCCGCGAATCTCGGCGAACTCGCGAAGCTGGGCCGGCTTCTTCGGCTGGCCCAGGCGGTCCCACGCGCGGCTGCCGATGCCGACATTGCATGAGAGGCGCCCCTGCAGGTCGCGAAAGCCGACGGTCCGCACGAGGCGGCCGATGTCGGCGACGACGCCGCGCGCCCGCTGCATCGCCTCGGCCTCTGGGCGAACCGTAAGGGCCAGGAAAACCGCCGCCCTGGAGAGGGGAGCGTTGATGCTCTGGGGCTCTATCGGGACGCGGTCCCAGGAGTCAGGCACGAGAGAGCCCCTCGTCAGGCGCTGGAAATGGTTCCGGCATTGGCCAAACTCCCCAAAACGCGGTCGGCCCGAGTTTGACGCAGAATAGCACGCATCGGCGAGCACGGGTTCGGGGATGGAGGCCAAGCAGACCCTGCTGAGACCCTGGCAGGGTCTGCTTGTCGGCTTCTCGACCGCCGGATAGGGTCATCTGTTCGATGCGTAGCGGGCTGGGGCCAGCTCGGAATGTCTGCTTCCGAAGCTGACCAATGAAAGCGCCGATGCCCGATGCCGAGCCAGCCACGCTGAAGCGCCAGCCGCTGATGCTGCCGCGAACCACCTGGTTCGATCTCGCCTCGAAGCACAGCGGCCGCACCTATCGGATCTCGGTATTCGAGCCGCTGACCCCGCCGCCGCAGGCCGGCTATCCGGTCGTGACCGTCACGGACGCCAGCCTGACCTTTCCGATCGCCGCGACCCAGGCTGGGGCGCTGGGCTTTGGCGGCCAGGGCGCGCTGGTGGTGGGCGTCGGCTACCCGACCAAGGATCCGATGGCGCCAATGCGACTGCGCCTGCGCGACCTCACGCCGCAGACGCCGCTCTCGCGCATCCCGTCGATCCCCGGCCTGCCCGCGCCGGAAGCCGGGGACTTCGGCGGCGGCGAGCCGTTCTACCGCTTCATCGTCGAGGAACTGCGGCCCGCGATCGCCGCGATGTTCAAGGTCGATCCGGCGCGCCAGACCCTCTACGGGCACTCGCTGGGCGGCCTCTTCACGCTGGGCGTGCTCCTAAAACATCCCGAGGCGTTCCAGACCTACGCCGCAGCCAGCCCGGCGATCTGGTGGAACGGGCGGGCGTTGCTGAAGCTCGTCCCGGCGTTCGAGAAACGGGTCGCGGCGGGCGAGGTCGCGGCGCGCGTGCTGTTGATGATCGGCGGCCTCGAACAGACGCCGCCCGCCGTTCCCCCGCCGAACATGACGGCGGCGCAGATACGCAAGCAGTCGAGGCATGCGCGCATGGTCGACAACGCCCGCGAACTGGGCGCCCGACTGGCGGCGCTGAACGGCGAGCCGGGCTACCACGCCCGCTTCGTCGAGTTCGAGGACGAGGACCACGACAGCGTCGTGCCCGCCAGCCTCGGCCGCGCGCTCACATTCGCGCTCAGCCCCTAAAGGCGCGGCCGACGCTTTGCGCCGTTTTTCCGTTAGCCAGCCTGGAGTTGTCGCGCAGCCGCGTCGGCAGTGTCTTCGGGCCGGGTGTTGAAGCCGATCGCCGCGTTTGGCGCGGACCTGTGGATGATGTTCACGACGGTCTCGAACAGCGCCAGGCTCTTGGGGGGGAGCCGGAGCCCGCCGCCGATCACCACACAGTCATAGGCGCCGCCCTTCAGCGCCCTTTCCAGCATGGCGCTTCCGGCCGCATCGGGCGTGATCATGCAGGTATCGCCTTGCCAACCCCGTTCCTCGATCTTCGAGACCCCAAGCGCAATCCCGGCATTGATCTTTTCGGCGTTGAAGCCCGGCGGCAAGGCGGGGTCCGAGAAATCGACCGTCTCAGGCTTCTGGCCAACGAACAATATGCGCGCCATGGGGTTTCTCCATTGATGGGGTGAGAGGAAGATCGCTCGCCTGGCCCGCAGCGACCCGCTGATAGGCCGCCTGCAGTTCGGCGCGGACGGAGGGGCCGGGGGGGAGGCCGGCGCCGAGGTGCTCCTCGCGCAGCTCGGCCATGAACCGTTCCCAGAGGGGCGGTCCGCCCGCCGCCATCAGCTGGGCGCGGATGCTGAGGGCCTCGGTGACTGGCAGCCAGCGGCTGCCCCAGGCGCCGATCTGGGCGAACACCGGCACCAGGGTGATCGCCTGCTCGGTGAGGCTGTAGATCCCCTTCTGCTTGTGGCTGGGATCGGCGCCGCGGGTGAGGAGGCCCGCCGCGACGAGGGTCCGGAGCCGGTCGGCGAGGATGTTGGAGGCGATCCGCTCCTGCGAGCGCAGCAGTTCGCGAAAGCGCCGCGCGCCGCCGAAGATCATGTCGCGCAGGATCAGCAGGCTCCAGCGGTCGCCCAGCACCTCCAGCGTCAGGTTGATCGGGCAGCCGGAGCGATGGCCGTCTCGCATTTCATCTCCAGCTCAAAGCGGGTTGACTCATTGGCCCGCCCGAGTTGATATCCAGACTGCTTGTGAAATGCAATCAATCAGAGCCAGGCTCGAGCAGGAGGTCGGTCATGCAGCCATCCAAGGTCGTGTCCCAGGAGGAATGGATCGCCGCCCGCAGGGCGCTGCTCGAAAAGGAGAAGGTCCATATGCGCGCCGGCGACGCGCTCGCCGCCGAGCGGCGGGCCCTGCCGTGGGTGAAGGTGGACAAGGCCTACGTGTTCGATACGGAGAGCGGTCCCAAGTCGCTCGCCGAGCTCTTCGACGGCGCCAGCCAGCTCATCGTTCACCACCTGATGTACGCCCCGGACTGGAGCGCCGCCTGCCCCGGCTGCACCTTCCAGGCCGAGCATATCGACGGGCCGGCGCCGCACCTCGAGCAGCACGACGTGCGGGTCATCGCCGTCTCCAGCGCGCCGCTGGAGAAGCTCCTGGCCTACCGGGCGCGGATGGGGTGGCGCTTTGCCTGGGTGTCGCCCCGCGGCGGGGACTTCAACCGCGACTTCAAGGTTACCTTCACCGCCGACGAAGTCGCCAAGGGCCGGATCGACTACAACTTCGGCACGATCGAGACCGACCCCCGCTACGTCGAACGGGAACTCCCCGGCGTCAGCGTCTTCTACAAGGAGGAGGCCGGCGAGGTGTTCCACACCTATTCGACCTATGCGCGCGGCCTCGATGCGCTGCTTGGCGCCAACCACTACCTGGATATCGCCCCCGAAGGCCGAAACAACGGCGCCTATCCGAACTGGCCCCGCCGCCGCGACGAATACGACCTGGCCGCGGCGCCGGCGCATGGGTGAGCGATAAGGCCGGCGTTGTTAGGACCGCCGCCGCCCGGCCCACCGCGCTGGCGCCACGAAGCCTGAGGCCGGGACCTATCGTTGCGTCGAGTTCGCTGATCTTGGGGCTGCGGTCCGTCGGGGTGCTTTTCGCGGTCGCGACGCTGCGACGTCGGCGGGGCGCCAGTCCAGTTCGATCCAGGCCGGAGCATGGTCGCTGGCGCCCTCCATCCCTCGCACCGCGCGACTAACCCCGCCCCCGACCAGATGATCGGCCAGAGCCGGGCTGAGCAGCAGATGGTCGAGGCGCATGCCCTTGTCGTTGGGCCAGCGATGACGGAGGTAGCCCCAGAAGGTCGCAAGTGGTCCCTCCGGCTGCAAGGTCCGCAGGGCGTCCGTCCAGCCCAGGCCCAGAAGGCGCTGGTAGGCGGCGCGTGTCCGCGGCTGCAAGAGGGCGTTCGCCTGCTCGTGGTGTCCCGGCCAGATGTCGGCCTCGCTTGGCACGACGTTGTAGTCGCCGGCCAGGACCACCGGCGCGCCCGACGCCAGGAGCTGGCCGGCGTGGGCCGTGAGCCGCTCGAACCAGGCGAGCTTGTAGTCGAACTTGGGTCCCGGCTGCGGATTGCCGTTGGGCAGGTAGATCGAGGCGATTAGCACCCCGTTGACGGCCGCCTCTATGTAGCGAGCCTGGTCGTCGGAAGGATCGCCTGGAAGGCAATCGCGGGTCAGGATCGGCGTCGCGCCGCGGGCGAGGATTGCGACGCCGTTCCAGCTGCGCTGACCGCGCCAGACCGCGCCGTAGCCGGCCGCCGAAATCGCCGCGACCGGGAACGCCCCGTCTTCGGCCCTCAGCTCCTGGAGGCAGACGACATTGGGCCGTTCGACCTCCAGCCACGAAACGAGGTTCGCCAGCCGCTTGTTGACGTTGTTGATGTTGAAAGTCGCGATCTTCACGGAATTCCGATTCGCCCAGCCAACCTGACTAATCCCCGCCTCACATCACGCCGGTCTCGATGGCGAGGCGAACGAGGTCGGCGGTGCGGGAGACGCCGAGCTTGGACTTGATCTGGCTGCAGCTGTTGGCGACGGTCTTGTATCCGACGCCGACGGCCTCGGCGATCTCGGCCAGGCTCGAACCCTTGGCGAGCAGGCGCATGATCTCGAGTTCGCGGGCGGTCAGGCTCGCGAACTCCTGGGCCGCGGCCGGTCCCTGGACCGCCAGGGCCTGGGCGAGCTCGGCCTCGACGTAGCGGCCGCCGGCGGTGACGCGGCGGACGGCGGCCAGCAGCTCGTCGGGGGAAGCGTTCTTGGTGACGTAGCCGGCGGCGCCGGCTTCCAGGGCCCGGCGGGCGTAGAGCGGCTCTGCGTGCATCGAGAGCACCAGGATCGGCCCGGCGCCGGCCTGGATCATCCGGCGCAGCAGCTCGAGACCGCCCAGGCCCGGCAGGTTCAGGTCGAGGATCACCAGCTCGGGGCGCTGATCGCGGACGAGGGCCAGGGCCTCGCGGCCGTTGGCGGCCTCGATGATCCCGCCGCTCCAGACGCTGGCCAGCAGGCGCTTGAGCCCGGCGCGCACCAGGGCGTGGTCGTCGACCAGGAGGATGGTCACGCCGCGGCCTCGGCGGCGATCGCGCCGGTCGGCAGGCGGGCGACGACGCTCCAGCCGCCCAGCGGCCGCCCGCGCTCGATCGAGAGGCGCCCCCTGGCCGCCGCGACCCGCTCGCGCATGCCGATCAGGCCGAAACCCGATCCCTCGGCGTCGGGGGCGCCCGCGCCGTCATCGGTGATCCGGGCCACCACCTCGGCGGCGCCGGAAAGGGCGATCTCGACCTCGATGCGGCTGGGACGGCCATGGCGGACGGCGTTGGTCAGGCCCTCCTGGACGACGCGGTAGAGGGTCTCGTGCAGCTCGGCCGCGATCAGGGTGTCGTCGGCGGGGAGGCTTAGATCGAAGGTGATCGCCGGGCGCCGGGCGCGCCAGAACGCCACCAGCTCGCCGATGGCGGCGGTGAGGCCAAGCTCGATCAGTTCGGCCGGCCGCAGGCGCCCGAGGATGTCGCGCACCAGGCGCTGGATGTGGCCGACGCCGGACTGGATCGCGCGCACCGTCGCCACCGCTTCGGCCCCCTCGCCGGCAGCGATCAGGCGCTCGGCCATGGCGGCGTCGACGTTGGCGGCGAAGAGGTGCGGCCCGATCTCGTCGTGCAGGTCGCGGGCGAGATCGGCGCGCTCCTCGTCCTGGAGGGTGCGGAGCTGGGCTTCCAGGCCGCTGTTGCGCGTCTGCATCGCCGCCAGGCGCCGCGCCATCTCGTTGACCGCCGCCCCGAGCCTCGCCAGCTCGAGCGGGCCCTTGGGCTCGACGCTGGCGCCGTAGTCGCCCGATCCGATCCGCTCGAAGGCGCGCGAGAATTCCGCCAGCGGCGCGGTGGCGCGCCCGACCGTCAGCCACATCAGGATCGAGCTTACGACCACCGAGGCGGTGAGCACGGCCGCCAGGTCGATGAACTCGGCCCAGGTCGCCGCGACGTCGTTGGCGTAGACAGGGGAGAGCACCAGCGGGCCAAAGCCGGGGACCGGCGGATCGATCCGCACCGGCGCGACCGGCGGGTGGAACCGGGCCGCGAACCAGGCGGGCGCCGGCTTCACCGGGATCGGATGGGAGGCGATCAGCTGCCCACCGTCAGGCCTGAAAAGCGCGGCCTCGACGTGGCGATTGCCGTCGAAGGTGGCGATCAAGGCCCTAAGGTCGCGCTCCGGGCGCCGCGACGCCGGCAGGTCCTCGAAGGCGCTCGCCACCGTCTGGCGACCGCCGGCCAGGGCCGCGGTCAGCTCCTCCTTCAGGGTCTGGCCGGCGCGCCAGCCGGCCAGGGCCGTTCCGAGGGCCGAACTCATGACGAGGACGAGGGCGATCGCCAGCACGACGCGGAGGCGCAGGGACATAGGGTCCTTCTCTAGCCGACTGTGGCGCCAGGGTCACGGACGGGGGCGGGGAGGGGCGATCGGGAAGAATTCCCGGCCAGATCGGGAGATCGCGCCATGGCGGACGCGGCCGGACTCCGACTATTGCCAGCCTCGTCTCCCCCCAAAACCCATTCTCAAAAGGTCAGGTTTTTGGCGAAGCAGTGGTCCATCGCTTCCCTGGCCGGTCTCGCGCTGGCGATTCCAGCCGCCGCCTGGGCCCAGACCGCGCCGGCGCCCGCATCCGCGCCGAGCGCCACGGTCTCGGAAATCGTCGTCACGGCCCGCAGGCTGGACGCGGCTCGCGATACGATCCAGCCGCAGATCGGGGCCTCGGTCTATTCGATCACCGACCAGGCGATCCTGGCGATGCCGGCCGGCGAGAGCGCGCCGCTCGATCAGGTGATCCTGCAGGCCCCGGGCGTCGCCGAGGACAGCTACGGCCAGATCCATGTGCGCGGCGAACACAACGGCCTGCAGTTTCGCCTGAACGGCGTCATCCTGCCCGAGGGCCTCAGCGTCTTCAGCCAGGCGCTGAGCCCCAGGCTCGCCCAGAGCGTCGAGCTGATCACCGGGGCGCTGCCGGCGCAGTACGGGCTGCGGACCGCAGGCATCGTCGACATCACGACCAAGAGCCAACTCGACAACGGCGGAGAGGTTTCGATCTACGGCGGCAACCGGGACGAGATCAATCCGAGCGCCGAGGTTCACGGAAGCTCGGGAACGTTCAGCTATTTCGCCACCGCGAGCTATCTTACCGACGATCTGGGGATCGAGTCGCCGGACGGTTCGGCCGATCCGCTGCACGACAGGACCCGGCAGTTCCAGGCCTTCGCCTATCTCGAGGACATCATCGATCCGCAGAGCCGGGTGACGCTGATCGCCGGCACCTCCGACCAGCGGTTCCAGATCCCCGATCTTCGAAACGGCGAGCCGACCCTCGGCCTTTCCGTCGGCGATCCGACCGGGGCGCCCACGCCCTTTTCCAGCTCCGACCTGAACGAGAACCAGGCCGAGAACACCCAGTTCGCCGCCCTGAGCTATCTGCGCACCGCCGACCGCTTCACCGGCCAGATATCGGTCTTCGGCCGCTATTCGACCCTGAACTTCACGCCCGATCCCCTGGGCGACCTGCTCTACAACGGCATCGCCCAATCCGCCCAGAAATCGGACATCGCCAGCGGCGTCCAGGCCGAGGGCGTCTACAACCTCACCGACACCCACACCCTGCGCGGCGGCGTCATTGGCGAGATCGACAGCTCCAGGAGCGAGACCTCGTCGCAGGTGCTGGCGACCAACGCCGCCGGCCAGCAGATCGACGGGCCGCCGTTCGAGCCGATCACCATCGTCGACGACGGGGCCAAGATCGCCTGGACCTTCAGCGCCTATGTCCAGGACGAATGGAAGCTGCGCGACAACATCACCCTCAACTACGGGCTTCGGTTCGACCAGTTCGATGGTTTCCGCGACGAGAACCAGCTCAGTCCGAGGGTCAATCTGGTGTGGCTGCTGACGCCGACGACCACCCTGCATGCCGGCTATTCTCGCTACTTCTCGCCGCCGCCCTTCGAGCTGATCGGCCAGGAAACGGTCGAGAAGTTCAACAACACTACCGGCGCATCGCCGGTGACCCTCGACACGACGCCGTACGCCGAGCGGGCCAACTACTACGATGTCGGGATCTCGGAGGCCTTCAGTCACGCCCTCACGGTCGGCGTCGACACCTACTACAAGACCGACAAGGACCTGATCGACGAGGGCCAGTTCGGGGCCCCGATCATCCTGACGCCGTTCAACTATGCGGTCGGGCGCCAGTACGGCATCGAACTGACCGGCTCCTACAACGCCGGCCCCATCACCTCGTACCTCAACTTCGCCACCCAGAGCGCCAAGGGCGAGGACATCATCTCCAGCCAGTTCAACTTCGACGCCGCCCAACTGGGCTATATCGCGGACCACTTCATCAACCTCGACCATAGCGCCAGCTTCACCGCCTCGGCCGGCGCCTCCTATCTCTGGCGCGGCACGCGGCTTGGCGCGGACATGCTCTACGGCAGCGGCCTGCGCGCCGACCTTACCGAGCCGGACGGCATGGTGATTCCCAATGGCGAGACCCTGCCCAGCTACGTGCAGGTAAACCTTACCCTTTCGCACCGGTTCGAGACCGCGCCGGGGGGCCCGTTCGTCGCCCGTCTCGATGTCATCAACGTCGCCGACAAGATCATCGAGCTTCGCAACGGCACCGGCGTCGGCGTCTTCGCCCCCCAATACGGCCCGCGCCGCGGAATCTTCGCCGGCCTCACCAAGGAATTCTGAGCGTCCCGGACGCCCGTGGACCCTGCCGGCCGCGCCCGCTAGGGAAGACCATGGTTCCGATCCCGGCCGCCTTTCGGAACGACGCGCTGCTGGCGGGCCTGGGGCTCGCCGCCGGCGCGGCGACGCTGGCCGGCGGGCGCTTCGCCTTGCGCCTTGAAGGCAGGATCCATCTGATCCTCGGGCTCTCGGCCGGGGCGGTGATCGGCGTCGCGCTGCTCGATCTGGCGCCCGAGGCGCTGGAGCTGGGCGCGCCCACACGAGGGCCAGCCGCCATTACCGGCTTTGTCGCCGCCGGCTTCCTGATCTACCTGGTGGTCGATCGGGCGCTGCTGATCGTCAGCCGGCAGGCAACCGGCCACCGCGGCCACCTCGGGGCCGGAAGCCTCACGGTCCATTCCACGCTCGACGGCCTGGCGATCGGCCTGGGGTTCCAGGTCTCGGCGGCGGTCGGGATCGTCCTGGCGGTCGCGGTCCTCGCCCATGACTTTTCCGACGGGGTCAACACCGTCAATCTGAGCCTCGCCGGATCGCGCGACCCGAAGATCGCCAGGCGGTGGCTCGCGGCCGACGCCCTGGCCCCGCTGGTGGGCATTGGCCTCAGCCGATTCATCGTCGCGCCGCCGCAGGTGCTGGCGGTCGTGCTGGCCCTCTTCTCGGGCTTCTTCCTCTACATCGGCGCGAGCGAACTGCTGCCCGACAGCCATCATCGCCACCCCAGGGTCTGGACCACCGTCTCGACCGTGCTCGGCGTCGGCCTGATCTTCGTGGTGACGCGCCTGGCCCGCGTCTGATCGCCGCCGCGTCGCTGGACCGGCGGGGCGATCGACTTCATAAGTCGGGCCTCGAGAACCGGAGCACCCGATGCAGATCTACGGCAGCACCTTTTCGCCCTACGTGCGCAAGACCCTGGCCTACGCCAACGAGAAGGGCCTCACCCTCGAGCTCACGCCAGCGTTTCCCAACAGCGACGACCCGGAGTTTCGAAAGACCAGTCCCTTCGGCAAGATTCCGGGCTTTCGCGACGGCGACTTCGCGATCTCGGATTCCACCGCCATCATCGCCTACCTCGAGGCCAAGCACCCCGCGCCGCCGCTCATTCCAGTGGCCCCGGAGAGCCGCGCCCGCACCGTCTGGTACGAGGAGTTCGCCGACACCATCGTCGTCGCCTGCATGGGCAAGGTGTTCTTCAACCGCGTCGTCGCGCCGAAGTTCATGGGCCGGCCGGGCGACATGGCGGCCGCCGAAAAGGCCGAGAAGGACGAGCTGCCGCCGCTGATCGACTATCTGGAAAAGGTGGTCCCGGCCTCGGGCTATCTGGTCGACGACCGCCTGACGGTGGCCGACCTCGCGGTGGCGAGCCCGTTCGTCAACTTCGGCCACTGCGGCATCGTCATCGACAAGAAGGCCCACCCCAAGGCGGGAACCTACGTCGAGGCGATCCTGGCCCGGCCTTCGTTCGCCTCGATGGTGGCCGAGGAGAAGGCGGTGCTGGCCCGCTAGCCGGCGCGAGTGACGCACTTTCCTCGGGCCAGCGGCCACGACATGATCGGCCGATGAGCCACCGCCTTCGCGCCTGCCTGCTCGCGATCGTCCTTCTGGGGACCCTCGCCGCCTGCGCGCCGACGCTCCAGCAGCCGGGGCGCCCCGGGGCCGAATTCTCAGGTCCCAGGCTGGAGGCGCGCGACTTCGTGAGCTTCGATGGAACCAGACTTGGCCTCAGCCGCTGGGCGCCCAGCGCCGGCGAGCCGTGGGCGGTGATCGTCGGGGTCCACGGGATGAACGACTACGCCAACGCCTTTCATCTCGCCGCCCCCTATTGGGCGAGCCAGGGCGTCGCCACCATCGCCTACGACCAGCGGGGTTTCGGCCGCTCGCCGGCACGGGGGGTCTGGGCCCCCGACGCGCTTCGGATCGAGGATCTGCGCACCATCGTCGCCCTGGCCCGGGCGCACTGGCCCCACGCCGTGATCGCGGTCGCCGGCGAGAGCCTGGGCGGCGCGGTGGCGATCGAGGCCTTCGCCTCCAGCGATCCTCCCGCCGCCGACCGCCTGGTGCTGCTGGCGCCGGCGGTGTGGGGCTGGTCGACCCAGCCTTTCGGCTACAAGGCCATGCTGTGGTTGGCGGCGAACCTCATTCCCGGCAAGGTGCTGACGCCTCCGGACTGGCTGACCAGCCACGTCTCGGCCAGCGACAATGTCGAGGAGTTGATCGCCATGGGCCGCGATCCGCTGATGATCTGGGGCGCGCGGTCCGATGCGCTCTACGGCCTGGTGGGGACGATGCAGCGCGCCTGGAGCGAGGTGGGCGACGTTCGCGTCCCGACCCTCTACCTCTATGGCGCGCACGACGAGATCATCCCAAGGAAGCCGACGCTGGAAGCGGTGAGGCGACTGCGGGAGGACAGCCGCACCGCCTATTATGCCAAGGGCTGGCATCTGCTGCTTCGCGATCGCCAGGCGCAGGCGGTGTGGCGCGACACGGTGGCCTTCATCGCCGATCCCAAGGCGCCCCTGCCTTCCGGCGCGCCGCCGATCCTGGCCGGCGCGCGCCCGCCGGCGCCGGCGCGCGAAGGGGCCGCTCACGAGGGGGGCGGGCAGGCGGGGGCGGCTTCCCCGGGGTTGTGAGGGCCGGGCGCGAAGCGTAGAGGCGGGGCCCTTCTCCCCCTCCCTCCCAGAGATTCCATGAGCGTCTTTGATTCGCCGGCCTTCGAGGGCCACGAGGCGGTGCACGCCTTCTTCGACGAGGCCAGCGGCCTCAAGGCGATCATCGCCATCCATTCGACCGCCAGGGGCCCGGCGGCGGGCGGGTGCCGGATGTGGCCCTACCCTGACGAGCAGGCGGCGATCGACGACGCCCTGCGCCTCTCGCGGGCGATGTCCCATAAGAACGCCATCGCCGACCTCGATCTGGGCGGCGGCAAGTCGGTGATCATCGGCCCGTCGGCCACCGCCAAGACGCCGGCGCTCTTCGAAGCCTACGGCCGCGCGGTCGAGGCGGTGGGCGGCCGCTACTGGGCGGCCGAGGATGTTGGGATCTCGCCGGCCGACCTCGCCTTGGCCCGCACCCAGACCCGCTATGTCGCCGGGCTGGAGGGCCACCCTGCCGCCTCCGGCGATCCGAGCCCGGTGACCGCCGAGGGAATCTTCCGCGGCATTCGCCTTTGCGTGCGGCGAGCGCTGGACCGTGAACTCGATGGCGTCGCCGTCGCCATCCAGGGGGTGGGCCACGTGGGGGCCTATCTGGCGGAAAAGCTCGCCGCCGCTGGCGCGCGCCTCGTCGTCTGCGACATCGACGCCAGGGCGGCGCGGGCGGTCGCGGCCCGCACCGGGGCGCGGGTCGTCGATCCCGAGGCCATCTTCGATACCGACGCCGAGGTCTTCGCGCCCTGCGCGCTCGGCGGCGCGATCAACGGCGAGAGCCTTGAGAGGCTGAAGGCGAAGGTCGTCGCCGGCGGCGCGAACAACCAGCTCGCCGACGAGGCCGCCGGCCAAGCCCTCTTCGAGCGCGGCGTCGTCTATGCGCCGGATTTCGTCATCAACGGCGGCGGCATCATCAACATCGCCGGCGAGATCCGGGCCCTGGAGGCGGGGGCGGCATTCGACGCCGCCTGGGTGGAGGCCAAGCTCGCCCGCCTCATCGAGACGCTGGCCGAGATCCTCGACCGCTCGACCGCGCAATCGCGCCCCACCAACGAGATCGCGATCGAGATCGCCAGGGCCAGGATCGCCGGCGCGCGCGGCCGGCGCCCCCATGAACCAGTCGCGGCGCGGGCGTAGGGCGCCTTAGGCGAGGAACCCCGCCTCGGCGAAGTCGACCATCCGGCCCAGCAGGGCGTCGATGTCACCCTCGCGGGTGACGCCGTCGGAAAGCACGTGCAGGCGATCGAACTCGGCGAAGCGGTTGTTGTGGATCATCCCAAGCACGAAGTGCAGCCGCCAGTAGATCTCGCCGGGCGGCAGGTCCGGCCTCGCCGCGATCAGGGCGTCGGCGAAGCGGCGCAGGTGCGAGACGTCGGTCGAGAGCACCTCGCGCATGGCGTCGGTGCCTTCGCTGCGGGCCCGGATGATGAACTGCAGCGAGATGCGCCGCGCGTTGGTCGGCGCGCTCCAGCGCAGCGGCGGCTCGATCAGCGCCGTGAGGATCGCCCGGACCGGCGGCGCTCCGCCATGCCTGTCCTCCGCCTCGTGCAGCATCCTGGCCCGCTCGCGATTGAGCTCGGCCGTCCGGCGGCGGAAGATCTCGAAGAGTAGCCCGTCCTTGGATCCGAAGTGATAGTTGACGCTGGCGAGATTGACCCTGGCCTCGGCGGTGATGTCGCGCACCGACACGCCCTGGAATCCGTGCACCGCGAAGAGCCGCTCGGCCGCCGCCAGCACCTGGGCCTTGGTCGCGGCGTCGCCATCCTGGTCGACGGCAGTTTCCTGGGTGGCGGGTGGGGCGGCGATGGACTGGGTCACGTTCAAACGGTCATTTGAAAGGCGGGACTGTCAGCCGTTCGTCCGCTCTTGGCAAGGCGGGGCGATCAAGGCGAAGGGTTGCCATCGGGATCAATGCGGCGGTGGGGGAAGAAGATGGGTCTGAAGTCCCTGGCGATATGGGCGTTGGCGGCGTGCCTCCTGGCCGCGCCATCCCTGGCGCAGCCGGGACCAGGATCGGCGTCCGCCGCGCCGCCTGCGCCCGCCCTCTCGGCCGTTGACCTGGAAGCGTGGCTCGACGGCTTCATGCCCTATGCCCTGCGGCGGGGCGATGTCGCCGGCGCGGTGGTCGTGGTGGTCAAGGACGGCCAAGTGCTGCTGGCCAAGGGCTACGGCTACGCCGACGTGAAGACCCGCCGCCCGGTCGACCCCGAGACCACGCTCTTCCGCCCAGGATCGGTCACCAAGCTGATCACCTGGACGGCGGTGATGCAGCAGGTCGAGCTGGGCCGGATCGACCTCGACCGCGACGTCAACACCTACCTCGACTTCAGGATTCCGCCGTTTCACGGGGCGCCGGTCACGATGCGCAACCTGATGACCCATACCGGAGGGTTCGAGGATTCCCTGAAGAACATCCTCTCGGATGACCCGCCGCCCCCGCTCGGTGCGTTCCTGAAGAGCCGGATCCCCGCCCGCGTCTTCGCGCCGGGCAAGGTCCCGGCCTACTCCAACTACGGCGCCTCGCTGGCCGGCTACATCGTTCAGCGGGTCTCGGGCGAGCCGTTCGACGCCTATGTCGAGCGCCATGTCTTCGCGCCGCTCGGCATTTCGCACGCGAGCATGCGCCAGCCGTTGCCGGCGGCCCTGAGGCCGGCGATGTCCAGCGGCTACGCCCGCGCGTCGGAACCGGCCAAGGCCTTCGAGATGCTGGGCCTGGCGCCGGCGGGGAGCGCCTCGATCAGCGGCGCGGACATGGCCAGGTTCATGATCGCCCATCTTCAGGACGGCGCCTTCGAGGGCAAGCGCATCATGGGGCCCCAGACCGCCAGGGCGATGCACGATACGCCGCTGACGACCGTCAGCCCGGCGCTCGACCGGATGCTGCTCGGCTTCTACGAGATGGACCGCAACGGGCGCCGGATCATCGGCCACGAAGGCGACAGCCGGCTGTTCCACAGCGCCCTGGAATTATACCCCGACGACCATGTCGGCCTCTTCCTGTCGCTGAACAGCCTTGGAAGCGACAACGCCGCCTACGCCATCCGCACCGGCCTGGAGGAGGGTTTCGCCGACCGCTATTTTCCAGGCCCGGCGCCTAAGGGCGCCGTGGCGCCCGAGATCGCCAGGAGGGACGCGAAGGCGATCGCGGGCGTCTACGACGGCTCTCGCCGGGAGCAGACGGGATTTCTGTCCCTGGGATATCTGCTGATGCAGGCGAAGGTGACCGCCGACGCCGACGGGCGGATCACCGCTTCTCCCGCTATCGGCCTCGACGGCGAGGCCAAGCAATTAGAGGAGATCGCGCCGTTCGCCTGGCGGGCGGTCGGCGGCCAGGAGCGGCTGGCGGCGAGGGTCGTCGGCGGCAAGGTCGTCATGTGGTCCGACGACGAGGATTCGCCTTCGACGGTCTACACGCGGACGCCCTGGCCGCGCGACGGCCGCTGGCTGGTCCCGGCGCTGGGCGCCTCGGTCGGGGCCCTGTTGCTGACCGCGGTCCTGTGGCCCGTGAGCGCCCTGGTCCGGCGACGCTATGGTGCGAGCTTTCCCCTTCTGGGCCAGGCGGCGCGGAGCTACCGATGGGTGCGGATCGGCGCGGCCGCCGCATCGCTCCTGATGCTCGCCTGGCTCGCAACGATCGGGGCGATGGCCGCGGCCTTCTATTTCAGCTCGAAACTCGACCCGTGGATCCTGGCCCTCCACCTCTCGAGCATCGCGGTCTTTCCAATCGCCGCGGCGGTCGGGCTCTGGAACCTATGGATTGTCTGGACCACGCGGAGGGGCTGGCGCGGCGCCTTCGCCCGGGTCTGGAGTCTCATCCTGGCCTCGAGCTGCCTGATCCTGCTCTGGGTGGCGCTCGACTTTCACCTGATCGGCCTCGGCTTCGCCTTCTGAGCGGCGGCGTCGAGTCTCCTATTTCGCGGTGCTGACCAGAGAGAAGGCCACGCCCTGGGGATCGGCGCCCTGGACGATCCAGTTTTCCCTGGGGACCTGGTGCGGCCCATTGGTGACCGCGCCGCCGGCGGCCTTAATCCGGCCGATCGCGGCCTCGATGGAGTCGACCTGGAAGTAGTAGTTCCAAGCCGGCCCCGGCGCGCCCGCGGGCCGGGTCATCATGCCGCCGAAGTCGGGGCCGGCGCCGACCGCCCAGAGCTGGTAGGGGCCCATCGGGCCCATGTCGAAGACCTCGGTCGCCCGCCAGCCGAAGAGGCTCGCATAGAAGTCGAAGGCCTTGGCGCCGTCGTCGGCCAACAGCTCATGCCAGCCGACGTAGCCGGTCTCGTCGGGCTCGCCGGTCGGAGGACCCTCGGGGCTCGTCCCCTTGAAGACCACGAAGGGCGCGCCCTGCGGATCGGCGAGGCCGGAAAAGCGCAGCATGCCCGGGACATCGATCGGCGGCTGTCGCACGTTCCCGCCGGCCGCTTTCACCTTCTCGACCATGGCGTCGACGTCGTCCACGGCGATGTAGCCGACCCAGCGGGTCGGACCCTCGCCCCGGCCCAAAGTCATCATGCCCGCGACGCCGCCCCTGGCGGTGTCGAAGATCGTGTAGCCCTCCGGCTGCGGCCCCAGATGCTGGGCGCCCCAGCCGACGACGGAGCAATAGAACGCTTCGGCGGCCGCGGCGTCCGTGGTCTGCAGTTCGTACCAGCGGAACCCGGTCGCCGCGGGGTGGGCTTCGTCGGTCATGAGTGTCTCCGATTGTTTGTCAGGCGTCGGATTCAAGACGATCGACGGGGGGAGATCCGACTAGTCTTGCCCTAAGTTTCTCCTCCCCGCCACCGGGTCCACCCGCGTGTAGCGTCTCACTCAGACCGGGCTTTCTGGGCCTTGCGACCGCGCCTGAACAGGCCGACGAGAGCTTCATTTGCCGCACGCGCATCTGAAAGTGGGCTCGTAGCGCCTTGAGCATAGGCGCACTATGCCACGCGCCGGCACATCGACGCCACATCTCGAGACACTGCCGCCCGGCGGCCGGGATCAGGCGGCCTGAAGCGTCGGATCGGCGCCCACCTGCACCAGCATCTTGCCGAAATTGTCCCCCCGAAGCATCTCGGCGAAGCACGCCGGCACGGTCTCGATGCCCTGGCGGATGTCCTCTCGGTACTTCAGCTGGCCGGACGCGACCAGGGGCGCCACTTCGCGCAGGAAGGCGTCGTGATGGTCGCCGACGAAGTCGCCGACGAAGAGATCGCGGACCGTGACGCCGCGGCCCGCGAACACGCGCTCGCCGCGCTTCATCAGGTCGGCGCGCGCATCGCTCCCCGCCTCGTCGCCGTAGTGGGCGATCAGACCGCAGATCGTCATCCGCGCGACGGGGTTGAAGAGCGGCAGGACCGCGTCGAACACCGCCCCGCCGACGTTCTCGAAATAGACGTCGATGCCGGCCGGGCAGGCGGCGGCGAGATCCTCCGCGAAGGTCGGGCTAAGGTGCGAGACGCAGGCGTCGAACCCTAGTTCCTCGACCGCGAACCGGCACTTCTCCGTGCGGCCCGCGATCCCCGCTACCCGCGCCCCCGCGAGCCGCGCGAGCTGGCCGGCGATCTGGCCGACGCCGCCCGTCGCGGCCGACACGACCGCCGTCTCCCCGGGGCGGGGCTTGGCCATCAGCATCATCCCCGCATAGGCGGTGAGGCCGAGCATTCCCAGGACGCCCACGGCCTGGGAAATGCGCCCGATGGCCGGATCGAGCCGGCGCGGGATCATGTACGAGGGGCGCGCCACGCCGTCGCCCATCAGGCCATGCTCGGCCCAGCCGTTGGTGTTGAAGACGAGGTCGCCGGCGGCAAAGCCGTCCATCCGGCTTTCGATCACCTGGGCGACGGTCCGCGCATGACAGGGGGCGCCCGGCGGCTCCACGCCACGTTTCTTGTATCCCCACTGATAAGGATCGAGGGAGACATAGATCGTCCGGGTCAGCGCCTGGCCAGGTCCCGGCGTCGGGACGGGCTCCTGCCGCAACTCGAAGGTGTCATGCGTCGGCCACCCCCCCAGCGGCCGGTCGGACAAGGTCCAGTACCTGTTCATTGGCCCACTCTCTTAGGATCTCGCGCTTCTCTAGAGGGCCGGGGGCTCCGTCCGCAACGATGGCGGCGTCTCTTGTCGAGGCGCCGGCAAAAGGGCAGCCTGACGCGGTGGGAAGAATCGGGGGGCTCATGAAGGGCGGACGATCAGTTGCGGCGCTGGCGGTGGCGGCGCTGGCGGGGCAGGCGGCCGGCGCGCCGCCGGCCAAACAGGCGGTCACCGGGCCGGTCGCCGTCTATTGGATGAGCGTCGCCACCTCGAGTGGTCTTGGGGCCGGGATGATGGGCGGCGGCGCCGGCGGTCGGCCCGACCCGCGGGCGATGATGGCCATGGCTTCCGGCGGCGCTCCCGCCGCCAATCGTACCCTGGTCCTCCAGCTGGGCTCGTCGCGGGCCCCGACCGGCGGCGATCCCACCGCCGAGCACGATCCGCCCGATGTGTTGGGAGTCGGCCCGATGCTGCCGCTGATCTCGCCGCAGCCGCAGGCCGCCCCGGCGCACGAGGAGCGGGAAGAGCCCGGTCCGCCGCCGCAGTACCACCAGCCCAGCGGACGGATGCTGATATTCTGGGGGTGCGGCGAGCACACCGGTCCCGGCCAGCCCTATGTCATTGATTTCGCCAACATCGCCGCGGGCGGCGCCAAGCAGTTCATGGCGCTTGGCCACGGCCTCGGCGTCACGCCGATGCAGCCGCCCTCGCCTTCGCGCGACAAGACCTATGGTGAGTGGCCGAACGCCCAGGCGCAGACCCAGGTGGGCCCCGACGCCTCCCTCCAGGGCGCGCATGTCGTGCGCGGCAACTACAGCCCCGAGATGCATTTCGCCCTCGACGCGAGCCAGGATTTCTTGCCGCCGATCATCCTGACCGCCAACGACAAGATGGCGTCGGGCGCTGATAATCTGGCCTGGAACCCGGTGACCGGGGCGAAGGGCTTCTTCGCCACCATGATCGGCGGTCAGGGCCAGGACCAGGGCGGCGGGACGCAGGTAGTGATGTGGACCTCGAGCGCCGCTCAGGCCTCGGGATTCGGCCTGCCCGACTATCTGACCAACGGCGACATTGCCCGCCTGGTGGCGTCCCACGCCCTGATGCCAGGCGATCAGACCCAATGCGTGATTCCGGCCGAAGCGGTGAACGCGGCGGGGCGAGGGGGCTTCTTCAACCTGGTGGCCTACGGCGGGGAGAGCAACATCGACTACCCGCCGCGGCCGCCAGCGCCGGCGCCGTGGAACATCGCCTGGCAGGTCAAGCTTCGCTACCGCTCGGCCACGAGCGGCATCGTCGGGCTCGACCTGGCCAGGATGATGGGTCGCGGCGGAGGCGCCCAGCCGCCGCCTGACAGCCAGCCGCAGCCCGACGACAGCCAGCCGCAGCAGCCACCGCCGAAGAAGCGCAGCCTTTTTCCGTCCATCCCGGGGCTGCCCGGCTCGCCGTTCCCCTAGCAGGGGGCGAATTCAGGCCGCGATCGCCGGTGACAGGGCGATCTTCGCCGGCGCGCTTTCGATGATCAGCCAGAGCGCGATCTGGCCTACGACCGTGGCGGCGAACAGATACCAGGCCGGCGCCATCGGACTTCCGGTGACATGGATCAGCCAGGTGATGACGAATTGCGTCGTGCCACCGAAAAGGGCGATGGAAGAGGCGTAAATGATCGCGAAGGCGCCGCCGCGGATGGACTTGGGCAGGCTCTCGGTAACCGCGGCGTAGAAGGCGCCGGAACCCAGGCTCGCCAGGAAGCCCAAGGTCGTATTGCCGGCGATGAGCGCCAGGGTGCTGCGCGCTTCGGTGATCCAGAAGTACACCGGCAGAATCAGGATGAGAAAGGCCAGGTTCGGCCAGATCATCACCGGCCTGCGGCCGATCCTGTCCGAAAGGGCGCCTCCGTAGAGGACCGCGCCGACCCCCGCGAGATTGCCGAGCGCGCCGGCCAGGAACGACACCCCCGGCTTCATGTGCAGGGTGTGTTGGGCGAAGGTGGTGAGATAGTTGAAGACGTAGGTGGCGATGGTGCCGGCGGCGAGTACGGCCAGGGCAAGGCCGATGATGCGGATGTTCTCCCTGGCCAGACCAAGCCTCGTGGTCGCGGTGGAGACCCTGGCGGTCGGCTCGTGCAGGTGCAGGGTCTCAGGCAAGCCGCGTCTCACCCAAAGTCCGAACGGCAGGGTGACCGCGCCGAGCAGGAAGGCGATCCGCCAGCCGTAGGCGTCGAGCGCCGCCGGGGCCAGGATCGCCGAGAGGCCGACGCCGACGAGGCCGCCGGTCGTGGCGGCTATTCCCTGGCTGGCGCCCTGCCAGGAGACCGCGAGGCCGCGTCCCTTCAGCGGCGCGGCCTCCAGCAGATAGGCCGTGGTCGGGCCGACCTCGCCGCCAAGCGAAAAGCCCTGGACCATCCGGGCGAGCACCGCGAGGATGGGCGCGGCGATCCCGATCTTGGCGTAGGAGGGGATGAGCGCCAGCGAGACAATGGCCACGCCCATCAAGGTGAAGCTGAGCATCATCGCGGCCCTGCGGCCGACGCGGTCGGAATAGGCGCCGATGACGATCCCACCGATCGGGCGGGTGATGAAACCCGCGCCGAAGGTCGCCAGCGACAGCATCAAGCTGCCGTAGGCGTTGTGCGATGGAAAGAACGCGTGGCCGATCTGGATCGCGAAGAAGGCGTAGGTGATGAAGTCGTAGAACTCGAGGGCGTTGCCGACGGTCGCCGCCATGATCGCGCGGCGCGCCAGGCCGGCGTTGGCCAACGATCCCACGGCGCCGGTTTCGATGGCCGGCTCCAGGCTCAAGGCATCCTCGACCATCCCGCCCCTCCAAGCTGCGCCGGCGCGCCAGTGAGGCACAGGCGGGCTTGTTCGGCAACCACCCGCGCAACGGGGACCGGCGGCTTGGCGGCCTATTTGGCGGCGGGCGCCGACGCGGCGGGCGCGTCGGAAATCACGTCCCAGACGATCTTCCAAGTCCCGTCCGGCTGGGGCTTGTAGCCTACCAGCCAGTTGCCCGTTTCCGTCACCGGCTTCTTGGTCTTCGGATCGGTGCTCGTGTAGACGTAGGTCGCGCGGTAGACCGCCATGTCGCCGGCGGCGGCCACGTCGACGGTCTCGTCGCTCACCGCGACCTTGGAAGCCAAGTCTGTGGCCTGCCGCTTGGCCATGGCGAGGTCGGAGTCCATCCCGACGATGTTGGGCGCGCCGTGGAACATGGCGACAATTCCCGGCGCATCGTGACTGACCGACTTGGGGGCGTCATGGGCGTTGAAGTCGGCGACCGACTGGTCGGCGTCGGCCTTCACGGCGGCGGCGATCTTGGCGGTGTCGACCGCGGGCTTGGCGGGCGACGGCGGACTGCATGCCGCCAGGGACCCCGCCACGAGGATGCTCATCGCGACGCCGACGGTCTTCGAATTGGTCATTTCATGGCCCTCCCCTGCGGCCCAGGCCCAGACAACGCCAGGAAGCCCCCAAGGTCAAGCTTGGACGCCCAATCCCGCCCTTGAAAGAGCTCCGGCCTGCGAGACTAGGCGACCCTCTCGATCAGCGCCGCGTAACACCCTCGGGCGGCATTATGGGCGTGGATGTAGCTGACCTGGCCGTTGGCGAGCATGCGCCGCGCGGTCGCCTCGACCTCGGCGCCCAGCACGATGTCCGCATCGATCATCATGCCCGCCTCGTCATAGGCGCGCAGCGAGATCAGCCGGCGGGTCGAAAGGACGTCGGGCATGCGATCCAAAAAGCGCCGCGTCTCGCGCGCGGCTTCGTTGACGAAGATGGCGTGGCGCGACCGGTAGGGCGTGCCGGCCGGCTGGTGTTCGTAGTTGAGCAGCAGCAGGCTTTCTCCCGGCGCCGCGTCCTGGAGCAGGATCCGGCACGGGTAAAATCCATGTTCGTCCGCCGTTATCCTGACCGCGCCCTTTTCTGCGAGCGCCTCGTCTGACAGGCCGAACAAAGGCTGGAAGGGGTCGAGGGGCAGGCCGGAGACGACGTATGACATGCCGACACGCTCGCACGCCGGCCCCGCACGCGCTCGCCGGAATCGGACGCGGCATGGCCTCAGGCGCTCCGGAGGCCTCCTGCGACTGGTGCGTTGGCCTATTGGCTAGGCTCCGTGCGTCATCCTAGGAGTAAACAGGGTCGGCAGCTGGGATAGGGCGCCGCTGTCGGGAGCGTCGTGCGAGACGCCGCCGCTCGATCCGAAGGCCGCGATGGCGGCCACGAACCGGTGCCTCGAAGCCGCGCCGGCAGCGGCCGTCGGATCGGTCACCGTGGTCCCGCCGTGGCCGTCGCTGGAGAGGGTGAACTTCGAGGCGAGATAGTTTCCCTCGAGGGTGATCTTGGCGATGTGGGATCCGTCCGCGACGGTGAGCACGCCTGAGGTCGTCGTGCCGCTGTAGCTGGCGGTGGTCGTCCCGCTGACGAAGGCGATGTCCTCGAGATCGAGCGAAGTGGTCCCGGTCTTGGAGAAGCCGGTGATCTCGCCGGTGTAAGACTGGAAATGAGCAAGTTCGAGCGTGCCGCCGGCGGCGCCGATGAAGGCGACGTTCTGGGTGAAGGTCCCGGCGAAGTCGGCGGCGCCGCCGTCGATCTCGGCTTTGCCGGTTCCGGTGACCGCCTGATCGAGCGTGAGGGTCCCGCCGAAGGCCGCGAGCACCCCGGTGTTGTCGACCGCGCTCACCACCGTCGTCAGTCCATCGGGGCCGGCTTCGATCCTCCCGGCATTTGTTATCGTGCTCGATCCGGTGTCGATGGTCAGGGCCACGGTGTCGTCGCCGTCGATGATCCCGCCCTTGTCGTTGACGATGGCCATGGCGCCGTCGCCGAGCGCCCCTGCGCCCTTGATGAGGTCGTTGACGTTGGTCAGGGTCCCGCCCGAGACCTTGTTGGTCGCGAGGTTGGAGAGGACCAGGGCCCCGCCGCCGCCGAGCGAAGCCCCGCCGCCGGCAATGACGAGGTCGTCGCTGCTGACGCTCATCGTCCCGGAGAGATCCAGCGACCCGCTCAGGGTCGCGGTCGCGCCGTTGACCACTACCGTCGCCGCCGTCAGGTGGGCGCCGGTGAAACTATCCGTGCCACCGACGAAGGCGACCGTCCCCGCCCCCGAGAGGACCCCCTCGAAGCTGTTCCCGGTCCCGGTGAAATTGACCCGGTCGCCGGCGCCGACCGCGAGGGTTCCGCCGCTCTGGGTCCAGGTTCCGGCGTAGTCGAGCGTCGTTGCATCGACGTCAGCGATCGTCGAGCCTCCGCTTTCCGAGATCTTAGAGACCGAGAGCGTGGCGCCGGTGTCGAAGTCGGTGGCACCGCCGGCCAGGGCCAGGGCCGCTGTTCCGGTTACCGAACCGGAGATGGTCGAACCGCTTCCCGTGAGCGTGAGGGTGTCGGCGCCAAGCGCCAGGGTCGACCCGGCCGCCTCGGTAAGGGCGCCGGCGTAGGACCTCGCGCCGCCCAGGGTTACCGTCGCGCCCGACAAAAGCGAGAGGTTTGCCACCCCGAGGCTTAGACCGGTGGCGAGGTTCACGGCGCCGCCGATCGCCAGGGTTCCCGCGCCGTCGACGGCGCCGGCGAGGGAGGGGGATTTGCTCAGCGTGAGCGTATCCCCCGAGGCGACGGAGAGGCTCGTTCCGGCGGCCTGGCTGAAGACGCCTCCGAAGCTCAGGTCCTCGTTCACGGTCGTGCTCGCGCCACTGGCGAGCGACCAGTGGGCCACGCCCATCGCGGCCCCGCTGCCCAGCGCCTGCGTCCCGCCGGAGAAGGCCAGGGCGCCGGCGCCGTCCACGCTTCCCGAAATCGCCGACGCGCCCGAGAGGGTCAGGATGTCGCCCGACCCAACCGTCAGGCTGGAGCCCGATCCTTCGGTGAATGTCCCGCCGTAGGCCAGGCTCTCGTCGAGGGTCACGGCGTCGTCGCCGCTGACCGTCCAATGCGAAACGCCAAGGCTCGCGCCGCTCGTCAGGGACTGGCTTCCGCCATCGAGGTCGAGCGTCCCGGTTCCGGTGACCGATCCCGCCAACGTCGATCCCGAACCGGTCAGCGTCAGGGTGTTCGCGGCCAGCGCCAGGGTCGACCCGGCCGCCTGCGAGAGCTTGCCGGCGTACGATCTCGCGCCGCCCAGGGTGACAGTGGCGCCGGAAAGCACCGACAGGGCCGCAACGTCGAGCGCAAGACCGCTCCCAAGCGTCACCTCGCCGCCGATCGCCAGGGTTCCCGCGCCGCCGACCGCCCCGGCCAGCGATGGGGCCTCGGTCAGGCTGAGGGTGTCGCCCGATGACACCGTCACGCTGGCGTCGGAGCCCTCGCTGAAGGCGCCGGCGTAGGAGAGGTTCTCGTCGACCGTCACCGCCGCCGCGCCCAAGAGCGACCAGTGGGAGACGCCGAGGCTCGCGCCGCTCGTCAGGGATTGGCTGCCGTCGCCAAAAGCGAGGGTTCCGGTCCCGGTGACCGACCCAGCCAGCGTCGATCCCGAACCCGTCAACGTCAGGGTGTCGGTCCCCAGCGCCAGGGTCGTCCCGGCGGCTTGCGCCAGGACCCCCGCATAGGTGAGATTCTCGCCGAGACTGGCGACCGCGCCGTTGGTAATAGACCAGTTCGCCGCGCCGAGGCTTGTCTTTGCGCCGATGGTCTGCGCGCCTCCCGAGAAGCTCAGCGTCCCGGCCCCATCGACGGCGGCGCCGGTGAAGATCGAGGCGCCGCTCAGGGTCAGGATGAAGCCGGCGAGATCCACCGTCGCGGCGCCCTGGTTCCAGGCGCCGGAAAAGGCCTGATCGACGCTCAGCGTCACCACCGCGGCGCCGGAGAGGCCGATGACCGAGGCCGTCAGGCTCGAGCCCTTGGCGAGGAGATCGGTCCCGCCGGTAAAGTCGATTTCGTCGCCGCCGAGGACGCCTGCGAAGCTGTCGCCCTTGGCCTTGAAGGCCAGGGCCCCGCCCGACGACGTAACCGCGCCGGAATCGGAGAACACGGAGGCCACGACCCCAAAGCCGGTGAGGGCCGACCTGGCTGCATCGGTAAGAACGCCACTCGTGAGGGTTCCGCCGCCAAGCTCGATCGTCCCGGAATTGGCGAGGGCGTTGGCGGTCGAGTAGTTTCGCCCGCCCAGGATTTCCAGGGCCCCGGCCGCGC
>Ga0302324_100003521_pt1 | contig 35287 bp, 39 predicted proteins | sample Palsa_T0_1_FD_201949 | JGI IMG/M metagenome (GOLD analysis project Ga0302324, IMG submission 201949) | Peat permafrost microbial communities from Stordalen Mire near Abisko, Sweden - Palsa_T0_1 | ecosystem: Environmental > Terrestrial > Soil > Palsa > Peat permafrost | place: Sweden: Abisko...
ACCTTTGAATCGATAGCTCTCTCAGTTCACGGATCGCACGAACTCCTGCAACGATTCGGAGGCTGGTGGCCAGCATTTTATCGCGTGAATATCGAGCCTTTTTACTATCTTGTTCCCCGAATAATTTGGCCGACAAAACCGGTGCAGCTTGTCGATATTTCCCACGCTGTAGCTTCCGTAATATATCACTCTCGAATGGACGAAACAACGGTGGGAATAGCTACAACCCTCATCGGCACTTCTTGGATATTCGGCGGTGTGGTGGGGCTTGTAGTTGGAATGTTTCTCCTTGCTGCCCTTACTTCTCGCGTGGACGTTTTTCTGAACAAGATGCACTATGCAACACCGAGCAGAATTGTTTTTTTCTCGCTGTCCTGCTCACTGCTGTTTCATTTCTTTCGCCAGGGTACAGTTGGCTGGGCTTTTCTGATCTTTTTTCAGAGCGAAACGGTTTTTCTTCTTACGACGTTTCTGTTGCTATACGTCAGCGCGCGCGCGGCACGCGTAGCAGGGCCGTCTCCAATTCAGGGGCATTTGCCAGAATGACTACAGCGATGCGTCAGGCGCTCGGACGGCGTCTGTGGGCGGCACAGTGCCGGCTAGTGACAAGTTATAAAGGGCTGCGCTTAGGAGGCATCGGAAGCAACTGCACCATTTACGCTAGCGTCAGGATTTATGGAAACAGACAAGTTTGTCTTGGGGACCGGGTGACATTGAACGATTTCGTTCACATCTGGGGCGCGGGCGGCGTTGCGATTGGGTCAGGAACCATCATCGCCGCGGGATCGGTCATCACTTCTCAGACGCACGATCTCGATGCACTTCAAAAGGGGATTCTTTATCGGGAGACTCTCGTGTTGGCTCCTGTAGTAATCGGCAAGAATGTATGGATTGGAAGCGGAGCGATTGTTCTGCCCGGAGTAAGAATCGGTGACAACTCCGTGATAGGCGCGGGAGCTATAGTCACTCGCGACGTGCCGAACGACGTCCTAGCAATCGGGACACCGGCGCGCACCGCCCGACGACTGAATAACGATATCAACACCCCGAGTGAGCAGGGGGACAATTTTTTGGCTAAATGACGTCGTTATGCGCCAGATTTCGGCGCCGCATGACCCAATTGCCCTCCCTCCAGATGAATAAGAAGCCAAGAACCACTAACCCCACGCAGACAGCGGCTGACGAACCGATCGCCGATATGTGAGGAATAAGAAAATACGCATACGCTGAACCGACACCGAAGACGACACCTTCGAACTTCAGCCCAGAAAGGCTGTCGACGAGGCTCTCGTTTTCATGTTTAAGCCAGAGAGACAGGCACGCCAGTCCGCTGTGGATCAGCGCGATGGATGCCGCAACTACAACTCCGGTTCCACCGAACATCCATCCCAGTAAAACACCCAATAAGACATTCTCACCCCCCATTACTGCGTGTATTCTGAGAAGACCGGCAAGATTGGCGCTCCCAAGATCGACATAATAACCGACAAGTCCAAAAGTATTAATCGAGTTTGCTAACGAAAGTAACCCGAAATATAATATGAATCGTTCGTTTACATGACCGAACGCAATCATTGAAAGAATACCAGATCCCATTACCGATCCTGCGGAAACATACAAAGACCATTTAGAAATTCTGGTGTTCCATGAACGGAGCGCTTTTTGCAGCGACCCGTCGAGACCGTGCAGTTCCCGTGAGGCCATGGGAAGAATCGCTTGCGCAGCTGAAGAGAACATCACGCGGACCTGGGTCGTTACCTTGCTAGCCAAGTCGAAGGTAGCAATCAAATCGAGACCAGAGAACGTACCAATCAAAAGTTTCGAGACGGGGTCAAGCAGAAGACGAAAAAATCCGATCGCAAGAAGCTGCACATTGAAGCTCAAGCTGCTTGTGATGATCGCCCGCATGGAGGGAACGGGAGCGGTCGAGCGGTATCTTGTTGATGAAAAGCAAGTGCCGACGCCCATCAACGCGATTAAACAGACACCATAAGCGACATAGGCCGCACCTAATCCAGCATCGCCCATTTTCGGTATGAAAATGAACCCCGCGGCGATGAGAGAAATATTGGAAATGCTCGCAAGGATGCCGCGAACGGCCATCAATCCTAACCCATCCAGACAGCCCGCGAGTAAACTACCAAGGGAATTCAAGACTCCGAACAATAGAGAGTCTGCTACAAGAAGCAGTACGATATGGGGGGTGATATGGGGCGCGTTGTAGTGCGCCCGAACGTAAAAGTAGGCCGGGATCGACACTGCAATTCCGATGCAAATAACCGGCAAAGTGCTGACGGCAAAACCAGCGCCTATGAAGCGTGCGATTCTGACGCCCCTGCTCTTAGCGCGCTCGATCGCGATGAGACGAGTGATATTGTTTCCCGACCCGATATCGCTGATTCGCGGAATGAGCATAATGCCTTGGAGCAGCGCCCACAGGCCGAGAACATCCGGCCCCAAATACCTGTAGCCCATTCGAAACAACAAAAAGAGGCTGATCGCGTTTGTAGCGGCGGCCAAGAGGCTGCCCGCGGCGTTGTATTTCGTTTTCGTTGGAGATGCCGCCATCAACACGCCCAATCGTTTGTTGTTAATGCGTTATCGCCATCGCTACTCTCGCGCCGAGCGAATTTGGGGAAATCCTCAATTTCTGTACCATGATCGATTGAATGGAAATTATCCACTGACAATTGTCAGCTTGCTGCTTTTCGTCTCACCGACATCGTTTGAGGTATCAGGTTTCTCAACGGTAAGCGCGCTTCCCGATTAGATGGATCGTGCGCTGTGTCGATCGCGCATCAGGTTTTCTTAGGGCAAGCAATTTCCGCAACAATGAATGGATCAGTTCACAGGCCAGTTAGGAGGCACCTTGCTGAAAAGCTCCGCACCGGCGCGATCACGCCGCTTTGGCGGCCAGTCCGGGCAGGTGTTGAGCCAGCGCCGCCAGCGCCTGATCGGGATTGAGGCCCAGCGACGACGCGATCTGCTGGATATGATCCGGCGTCAGCGCCGATTGCAATTGCTCGACACTGGGGGGCTGCCCCTGGCCGCCGCCCGTCCAGGACGAAACGAGATCGCCGAGCCCCGCGCCATTGAGTTGCCCCAACAAGCCGGAGAGACCGCCGAGCGAAGAATTCTGCAGCGCATCGCCCAATGCGGCGTGAGCGTTTTCGGTATTTCCCAGCAAGGAACCTTCGACGGCTCCGGCGAGTTCGCTGAACAGGCTCATGGTCTACCCTTTCCCAAAAGTGGCGGCGACAGCGTTACATCCAGACTGCGACGCCACCGTGACCGCTGCAGGTGCCGCTGCGTTTCTTGTAGGTGACGACCTTGCCGTCCTTGCATTTGGCGGAGCCGCCGGCGCTTGCCGTAGCGGCGGCTGCAGGCGCAGTGTGCGCGGACGACATGGACGACGACATCGACGACGATGACATCGATGACGACATCGAAGATGCCGGCGCAGCGGGTTTGGCCGGCGTCGACATGGCCGTCGTCTTCGCCGGCGTGGTCGACATCGCGCCGGCGGATGTCGTCGCCGGCTTGGAGGACATTGCGGCCGTGGAAGCGGCCGCGGGCTTGGCCGGCGCGGACGTCATCGCGGCAGCAGCCGGTGCCTTTCCGGCCATGCAGCCCGACATATATGTTTTGTAGGTTGTCGCGGCTTTCTGTGCCGCGGTCATCCCGCTCCAGTTCGCGGAACAGGTCTTCATGGTTGCTGTTGTAGCCGTCGCCGCGCCGGAGGCTGTCAACGAAACGGCCAACACGGTCGCAATAATCGAAAGACGCATAGTCCCCTCCCCGATTGGTATCTCAGCTTGGGTGATCGGGCGGCTCTTGGCAATATGCCGGTTCAGGACCCCTTAGACGGCAAACGTCAGGCGCCGGTGCGGATGGCCCAGCCGACAAGCAGCAGCCCGAGCGCGGCGAGCCAGCTTCCCGCCACACGCACCGCCACGCGCAGCCAGGCGATCCGGAGCGGCACGATCAGCGACGACACGAGCGCGGTGAGCACGAAGACAGCGGCGGTGACGCCGAGCAATCCGGTAAACTGTAGCGTGCCCGCGGCGGCGGTGCTCATCGCGCCGCCCAGCAGCCCGGCAATAACGGCGACTGCCGTCGTGAGCGCCAGCGACAGCGACGCGTCCGCGGCCAGCAGCCCGCCGAGCGCCAGGAAGATCGCAGCCGTCGTGAGCGAGCTTGCGAGGCCGGCCGGCGGTGCGATGCCAAGCAACCCACTTACGAACCATGCGCCCGAGACCGCGAACAGCGCGCACCGTGCATGATCGGGACCGCGCAGGCCTGCAAACAAAGCAAGGCCCAGAACGGGCGCGACGAATTCCGGGCTCAGCAGAAAATGCGATATCCCGTCATAGGCAGGTCCCAGGCCTGTCGATACGAGATGCGCAGATGCCGGACCTGCCACGATCGCCAGCGCCAATGCCAGCAGCGCCGTATCGCGCCGGAAACGAAGCGCATGCGTCATGTCACGGCCTGCCACAGAAAAATACCGCCCGTGAGTGTCACCATCGCCCCCGCGGCGCGGAGCGCCATCTGTCCCCACCACCAGCGATGAATGAGACCGATAGCGATGCCGCAGCAATGCAGGAAGCCCGTCGCGATGATGAAACCCAGGCTGTAGAGCAGGCCATTCTGGCCGGGCGGCAATTCCGCGCCGTGTGCATAGCCGTGAAAGATGGCGAAGATGCCGACCAGCACCGCGGCGAACACGAGCGGCGGCCGCGCCTCCAGCAACACGACCGCACCCAGCAAAATCGCCGATGCGGCGATGCCGATTTCATCGCCCGGCAGGTGCACACCCGCCAATCCCAGAAAACCACCAAACGCCATCACGAGCGGAAACGTCACAGGCAATACCCAGATCGCGGGACGTCCCAATTGCGCACCCCACAGGCCCACCGACACCATCGCTACGATGTGATCGAGGCCCGACACGGGATGTTTGAGACCGCTGAAGAATCCGATCGCCTCGCCGGGCACAATGTGCGCCGAAGCCTGCTCAGGCACAAGCAGGAGCAGCGGCAGAAGGGGCGCGACACGCGCCAATTGCGCGGCCAGATTTCTGCGATTCAAGGAACGCCTCCGAACAGGATATAGAGCTGCTGCACCGTCCATAGCGCGCCGAACGAACCGACTGCATAGGCCGGAATCATCTCGACCACGCGCGGCCACCGGATTTTGAGAATGCGGAAGGCGCGCTCAATCCACAGCACCAGCAACACAAATCCCAATTGCCCAACTTCGACGCCTACATTGAAGAGGAGCAGCGCCAGGATCATCTCGCCTTTCGGCAGGCCGAGCGCGGTGAGCCCGCTGGCGAATCCGAAGCCGTGCAACAGGCCGAAGGCGAACGCCACGACCCAGGGATGACGGATCGTGAAGCTCGTTTGCCCGCGCCAGACGCGCACGATCTCCGGTCCCAGGAACAGGATGGACAGCGCGATTTCCGCGTTCACGATGGGCACGGCCACGTTGACGCTGCCGAGGGTCGCGATGGCAAGCGTGATGCTGTGCGCGATCGTGAACGCTGTAATCGTCTTGATGAGCATCCAGCGGTTCTGCACGATGAGGAGCAGCCCCAGCACGAACAGCAGATGATCGACGCCGGTCAGAATGTGCTCGATGCCAAGTCCCAGATAGCTGAACGCGGACGGAATCTGGCGTACCTGGAAATCGAGCTTGAGCTCGGGATGTTCCGGCTCGACGATCTCGTCGATCTCGCTGCCGTTCAGGAGCTTCACCCGCACGAACACATCGGTGATCGTCGAACCCAGACCTTCGATGAAGACGGTGCGGCCCGAAAGCGGCTCGCGCGATCTGATCTTCCAGGTCTCGATCAGAAAGCTCGTGGAGACGTATTCATCCGCGGGTTGCCGCTCGAGCCAGCCATTGGAAATATGCGGCACGAGATGCAGGGCGATTTCGCCCATGGTCGGCTGTTTCCAGACGATGTCATAGGTGTCCTGGGCCCTTTGATCGATCTCCAGATAGGCAGGACGCACTTCATGCGCCGGCGCGGGCGCCGCGAATGCAAATACGAACAACGCCAGCAACCAGGCGATGAGCGACGTTTGTTTCATGGCGTGCCGAGACTATAGGCGCGGTCGATCGTGAATTGACGCTTGAGCGCCGCGAAGGCCGCCACATTGTTGCGACCCTGCTGGTCATCGAGATAGTCGAGACGCACCTTGTCGCGAATAGACGCAAGCGGCGGCAGATGCGCCGCATCGCGCGACTGCACATAGACGAGATGCCAGCCATAGCCGGAACGATAGGGGCCGCTCCAATGCCGCAGCGGCGCCGAGAACAGTTTCGTCGAGAGTTCCGTCTGGCCGAACATCCTGGCGGCCTGGTCGGGACCGAACGACGCGTAGTCGTAAAGGTCGGAATAGGGATCGCCCCGCTCGGGCGCGCGGATGACAGAGTCGTTGAGCGAAGCCAGAACCGCCAGCGCCCGCTTGCGCGCCGCGTCGTCACCACCGCGATCAGGCGAGAAATAGATATGCGTGAAGGCGAGCCGGTCAGGCGTCACATACTTCGCCGCGTGCGCCTTGTAGTACGCCTGCAACTGCGCGTCAGTCGGTTCCGTCGGCGGATACAGATTCTGCTGCAGGAACTGCATCTTCTGCACGATACGCCGGCGGACGATTTCGTCGTTCCGGTCGAGCTTCAGCGCCACGCCCTGACGATAATAGATTTCGTCGTTGACATATTGATCGATCAGGTTCGCCAGCAGGGCACGCGACGGCAATTCGCCGAATTGCAGCCGGTAATCCGAAGCGATCTTCGCCACGCGCTCCGGACTTACCACGATATGGTAGGGATCGGTCGCCTGCCTGTTCCATTCCCCGGCCGCGAACAATATGAGTCCGATCGCAATGAAATGGACCAAAGGCTCGCGCAGCCATTTGAAGACAAAACCACGCAGATAGGCGTGGCTCCCGGCAGACGCACGCATGTCCCGGTCAGCAACGCGCACGGCCGTGGAAAGATCTGTGCCGCTCAGCGCCATGACATATCCGCAATTGGGTTCACGCCTACGCCCGCCGCTCCCGCGCGGGTTCAAGCCATCAATATATCTTATATTCCATCAGGATACTATTCAATGCAAGAGCGCCGCGCCGGAACCCTCAATTCCAGCGATGCAGCCGGACCGGCAGGTCGGAATAGCCTTTGACGAAGCTCGAATAGACACGCTCGGGCTCGCCCACGACTTCCACCATGGAAAAGCGCTTGAGGATCTCCTCCCACACGATGCGCAGCTGCATTTCCGCCAGCCGGTTGCCGACGCAACGGTGGATGCCGAACCCGAACGACAGATGCTGGCGCGGCCGCGGCCGATCGATGATGAACGCATCGGGATTCTCGACCGCGTCGGGATCGCGATTGCCCGAGACGTACCACATGGCGATCTTGTCGCCCTTGCGGATCTGCCGCCCGGCGAATTCGACGTCTGCGAGCGCGGTGCGGCGCATATAGGCAAGCGGCGTCTGCCAGCGGATGATCTCCGGCACCATGGTGGGGATCAAAGCGCGATTGCCGCGCAGCTTCTCGTATTCGCCAGGGTTCTCGTTGAGCGCGACGACGCCGCCGCTGATGGAATTGCGCGTGGTGTCGTTGCCGCCCACGATGAGCAGGATAAGATTGCCCAGATATTCCATCCGGTCCATGTTTCGCGTGGCGTCGCCATGGGCCAGCATGGAGATGAGATCGTTGCCCGGCGGCGCATTGACACGCTCGTTCCACAGCCGCAGGAAATAATCGGCGCATTCGAGCAGTTCCGCGCGCCGACCTTCCTCGCTGTCGATGATCCCGCCGCCCGGCACGGCGGTCGCGACGTCGGACCAGCGCGTGAGCTTGCGGCGGTCCTCCCAGGGAAAATCGAACAACGTCGCCAGCATCTGCGTCGTGAGCTCGATCGAAACCCGGTCGACCCAGTTGAAGGTCTCGCCTACGGGCAGCGAATCGAGAATCCAACCCGCACGTTCGCGGATCGTGTTCTCCATCTTCGCCAGGTTGTCGGGCGCGACGATGGGATTGACGACCTTGCGCTGGGCGTCGTGCTTGGGCGGATCCATCGCGATGAACATGGGCAACTGGAAATCCGCATCCTGGTCGCGCAGCGTGATGTTGCCCTGGGACGAGAAGACCTTGTGGTTGATCTCCACTTCCATGATGTCGTTGTATTTCGTGATCGACCAGTAAGGCCCGAACATGCTGTCCGCGCAGTAATGCACGGGATCTTCCCGGCGCAACCGCTCGAAATAGCCCCACATGGTGTTGCCCTGGAACAATTCCGGCCGGCTCACATCGATCTCGCTCAGGGGAATGTCGTAGGGACCCGGAATTTCCGATTGCGAAACGGCCAAGGCAGCATGGCTCATCTGATGTCTCCTTCCCGGCATGAATTATGTTTGGGCGGATGCTCCTCCCAACCTGACGCCTCCGTCAAGTCCGGCGTTTCGGGCCGCCCACGGAACAGGGTTCGGCACAGTGGAACTTTCCGAGATCGAATTCCCTGCTAACAGGGAAATTAGCAGGGAATAACATTATCAGGGAATAACGGGAGCGAGTTCCCGCAGAAAAATCATCGAATTTTTGTTCTGCCAATCGCGCAGCACCCGCCGTTTCTTCAAACGGAGATCAACTCACATTCATAGATATGGCCAAACAAAAACCCGGCTGCTCGTTTCCGGGCGCCGGGCACCGGGCACACAATGCCGTTATGACGAAATTTGTAGTGCATTTGGTCAAACGAGTCAAGCACTTTATCAGTACACAGAACGTTCCGTGTTTTTGTCAGGGATTCCGCGGCTTATTGCGAAGCTCGCCATCCGCTTTTTGTCATCGCCAGCGGCCGCGGGCGGCACGCCGGGCTGGGCCATAACGCCAAAGACATCTTGGCCGGCAAGAATGTCGGTCGGCGTCACCGCAGAGTTCTTTTTTTGAGGGTGCTATCTGGGCGCCATGCGGATGGCGCCGTCGAGCCGCACGCATTCGCCGTTGAAATACCCGTTGCGGATCATCTCCAGCGCGAGCGAGGCATATTCCGGCGGATTGCCGAGCCGCGACGGGAACGGCACCTGAGCGCCCAGCGCCTGCTTCACATGATCGGGCGCACCCTGCAGCAGGGGTGTGTTGAAGAGGCCCGGCAGGATCGTATTGCAGCGAATGCCTTCCTGCGCCAGGTCCCGCGCGACAACGAGGGTAACGCCCGCGATGCCGGCTTTGGACGCCGTGTAGGCGGCCTGGCCGATCTGCCCGTCCTGGGCGGCGACCGAGGCTGTGTTGACGATCGCGCCGCGCTCGCCGCCGGCCAGTGGCTCCAGCGTCAGCATGCCGGCCGCCGCGTGCGCGATGCAACGGAACGTGCCCACGAGATTGATCTGGATGATCCGGTCGAAATCCTTCGCGGGGAAGAATTTGATCTCGCCGGTTTTCTTGTCACGCGATGCGGTCTTGATGGCGTTGCCGGTGCCCGCGCAATTGACGAGGATACGTTCCTGGCCGTGGGCTGCGCGGGCCTTGGCGAAACCCTGCGTCACGCTGTCCTCGTCGGTGACGTTCACTTCGCAGAAGGTACCGCCGATCTCGGCCGCGACGACTTCGCCCTTGCCTGTCTGCAGGTCGAACAGCGCGACCCTGACGCCATGGCGCGCAAGCGCCCGCGCGGTGGCGGCACCAAGGCCGGAGGCACCGCCCGTGATGACGGCTGAAAGCGTGTTGTCGAGATGCATAAAACGTCCCTTCCTGGAGGATTAAAACCGGTTCGTCTTAGAACGCCAGGGGGAGCAAGGAAAGCCATGTTTCTGGGGGCGGAATTTGGGGCCGGCCCGCGACAGCCGAATCCGGAAAAAGCGAAATATTTGCCGGTCAGGCCCGTCTAGCGCGACGCCAAAGCCCGCGGCACTGCGGATTCGGCACGCCCCTTGTCAAAGGCGTTGACGAATTCGATCGCGATGCCGGTTTCGTGATAGCGCACGACGCGCCCGGTCATCTGTCCGATCGACACAATTTCGCCGATACGCGGCCGGCCTTCCGTCTTGAGCGACAGGCCGCTCAGCGACAGATCGAGCACCTCGCACGCCACGGCGTCGCCATTGGCGCAGACATAGCTTGCCAGACCCTTGGTGGTCGTGCGGTCGTGGCGGCGCAGCACCGTCGTTTCCGTGGCGCCCTTGTTCGCGAAAATGGCAAGCTGTTCGCCCACCCTCTGCTGTTTCAGTGGCGAGCATCTGAAATTCGCGCCGAAAAAGCCCGGCTCGACATGCGCTGCGTCGCATTCGAAACGACCGAAGCCATCGATATAGAGAACGACCTGTGCGCCGGGATTAGGTATGAGGTCGCTTGCAATCCGGGCTCCCGCGGCCGACATGTCGACGATCGTGCAGCGCGCTTCGCGGCCGTCAGCGGGAATGAAAATGCGCCCCGGCAGATTGACCTCGACGCGCACGAGCCGCCGACGCTCGATCCTCGACTTTGAGACAGGCTTATCGTTTTCCACCGACATATTCCAAGCCAAGCCGCTCCCGGGAGGGTTCCCGAATGTTGCTTCACGCTGTTTTAACGCAGGAGGGTCAATAGGAGGTTACCAACATTACCGGCCGTTCGTATTTTTTCGCGTTAACGGCTATTAACGGTTATCATGCCGGCGATGCAGATGGTTTATTCCGGGCCGAGGCGGCGATGGCGGCTGGCATGAAAGCGTTCGACTACGTCATTGTCGGCGCGGGCAGCGCGGGCTGCGTGCTCGCCAACCGGCTCTCGGCCGACCCGGCCGTACAGGTGCTGCTCATCGAGGCGGGCGGGCGCGACAGTTCCATGATGGTCCATATGCCGGCCGGTATTCCCGCCCTGCTCGGCAAGCCCAACCCCTACAACTGGTATCTGGAAACGGAAGGCCAGCTGCATCTCAACAATCGCCGGCTCTATTGGCCACGCGGCCGCGGTTGGGGCGGCTCGTCCTCTATCAACGGCATGATCTATATCCGCGGACACGCGCGCGACTACGACCGCTGGCGGCAATTGGGACTGGAGGGCTGGTCGTTCGCCGACGTGCTGCCCTATTTCAAACGCGCCGAAGCCAATGAAAACGGCGGCGACGATTTTCACGGCGGAGACGGGCCGCTCCATGTTTCGAATCCGCGATCGGCCAACCCGCTGTTCCGCGCCTTCATCCGGGCGGGGCTCGAAGCGGGTCATCCCGCAACCGACGATTTCAACGGAGCGAAGCAGGAAGGTTTTGGCCCCTATCAGCTTACCATCCGCGACGGACGGCGCTGGAGTGCCGCATCTGCCTATCTGCGTCCGGCGCTCAAGCGGCCCAATCTCGCGATCGAATCCAATGCCCATGTCACGCGCCTGATGTTCGAAGGCGCACGGGTTGTGGGAGTCGAATATGCGCAGAAGAAACAGACGGTGCAGGTGCGCGCGATCCGCGAAACGATCCTCAGCGGCGGCACGGTTCATACACCACAATTGCTGATGCTGTCCGGCATCGGCGAGGGCGAGGTGCTGAGACGGTTCGGAATTCCCGTCCGCGCCGATCTGCCCGGTGTGGGAAAGAACCTGCAGGATCATCTGGACTGCTCGATACAATATGAGTCCACGCAGCCGATCACGCTTTACAGCCAGGTCAACCCGCTCAATGCCGCGAGGACGGGCCTGCAATATCTCCTGTTCGGCAAGGGGCTGGCGACGGGCCAGGGTCTCGAAGCGGGCGCCTTCCTGAAAAGCCGGCCCGATCTCGAAACACCCGACCTGCAATTGCATTTCATCGCAGCACTGATGTTCGACCACACGCGCAAGAAGGCCGACCGCCACGGTTTCATGGCGCATGTCTGCCAATTGCGGCCGGAAAGCCGCGGTTATATTTCGATCAAATCCGTCGATCCGTTCGCCGCGCCCGTGATCCAACCCTGCTATCTGGCAGCCGAGGAAGATCGCCGCGCGCTGCGGGAGGGCGTGAAATTCGCCCGCGACGTCTTTGCGCAGGCCTCGTTCGATGCCTTTCGCGGGCCGGAACTGATGCCGGGCGCGCATATCCGCAGCGACGAGCAGATCGATCTGTTCATCCGCCGCACGGCGGAGACGATTTACCATCCGGTCGGCACCGCCAGAATGGGCAGCGACATGGATTCCGTGGTCGATCCGAAGCTTCAGGTGCATGGAATCGAGGCGTTGCGTGTCGTCGATGCGTCCGTGATGCCGGATCTGGTATCAGGCAACACCAACGCGCCCACGATCATGATTGCCGAGAAAGCAGCAGACATGATCCTCGGCAGGCCGGCGCCGGCGCCGCAATTCGTGCGCGTCGGGGAGGACGATGCAAAATCCGCTCTAGCGGCGGCGTGAATCGATCCCTATCTATATCGCATGGGCGCCGGGGAATTATCTGAGGTGGAAGTATGAGAAGCGTCCGCTTTTGCCTGGCCGGAATCGTCCTGACGCTGCTGGCGTCGCGCGCCGGCGCGCAGGCCTATCACTACCCGCTCCAGGAGATGAATTTCGATATGTGGTGCCAGGAGGATAAGGGGCTACCTCCGGAGCGCTGCGACAAGCGCCTGCCGCAGGACGATTCTGAATTCCAAGCCTATCGCAGCACGATAGAGAAATACGAACTGCCCTATCTGCAGCGCAGAGCCGGCGATCAGGTTCTGAGCCGCGTCATTCTGCACAATGACCAGCTCGACGACCCGACTTTGCCGTCGGCGCCGCAGGTCGACCAGCCTGCGCGCGAAAACGATACCGATACCGAAGCCCACGGTACCGGCACAGAATTTCTGAACCGCGTCATTCTGCAGAACGACCAGTCCGATACCGCGACCTCGCCGCCACCGGCTAGTCGACCGCCCGGCGGAAACGATAGCGGCACAGGCGCCCAGCAATAGCGCGGATGCTCTAACGCACGATTGTCAGTTGGGGGATCACGACGATTTCCAGCGCATCGATCAATTTGCGCATGACGCCGTTCATCTCAAAATGCAGCGTGACCGGCTTTTCGCGGGAAGCGACCAGACGCAGATGCGGCGCCCGGGGATGCGAGCGCAGAGGTTCGAACGGCCCAGTAGGCGGCGATGGCGGCTCGAATGTGGGCGCACGAGGTTCGTCTTCGCATACCATCTGGGATCCCACGAGGCGCTCGAATGCGATCGGGTGGCCGTTGAGCACGCTCGAGTCGCCCAACAGCTGGGTGATGCCGATAAACCTGCAGGGCAGGCCACCACCGAAGGTTAGCGGCGCCAGCACGGTTTCGACTTCGATCATCGCGCAATCCGCCGTCGCGCCGATGGCGGACATGCAGACCGGCTGCCTCGCACCAAGCGCGTTGCGCAGAAGCGGGACCAGCGTTTCGCGGCTTTCCGCTTCCCATTGGGCCAGGAAACTCGTCCCCCTGAGTTCGAAGCCGAAGCGATCGCAGAGCTGTGTGCCGGCAAGGCGATAGATGGGATGCGCCGTATCGGAGGCTTCAAGAATAAACACATTCGGTAGCATGCGTTTGATGGCACGCGGATCGATTTTTGTCTGGTCAGGCGCCTCGCGGCCGCTTCTGAGACGACTCCAGTAGCCCACCAGCAGGTGGCTGTTTCGATGCTTCATTAGTCTGCGCTCGCCCCTGGACAGGAATGTCCCTCTTTGCGCCAGTTCGGCGTTTGCCGGCCTGACGCAAGTGACAGTTGAGCGAAAGCTGTGCCAGCACCTTCGCGCGGCGCGTAGCGTCAGCGGCTCCACGGTCCCCTGCGGACGCGCCCGAACAACGGGAAGCTCCGGGATTTGAGGAAGGGCGTCAGCACGAGCCCTGCGGCAAAGCCTCCCACATGCGCCCACCAGGCGACGCCGGGCTGGTTGGGATCGCTCGCGGCCGCGCTGACGAGTTGCATCAGAAACCAGAAAGTCACAACCCAGAACGCGCTGACGACGAAAGGAAAGAAGATGATGAGGAGGGGAACAATCACCGTCACGCGCGCGCGGGGAAACAGCAGCACATACGCCGCCAGCACGCCCGAGATGGCGCCCGACGCGCCGACCATGGGCAGCCGCGACCGTGGATCAACAAAGGCAAGGGCGAGAGCGGCGGCGATCCCGCATGCGAGATAGAACAACAGGAAACGCCCGTGCCCCATCGCGTCTTCCACATTGTTACCGAATATCCACAAAAACAGCATGTTCCCTGCAATGTGCAGAATGCCGGCGTGCATGAACATCGAGGTAAAAATCGTGGCCAGCGGCGACAGGCTGACAAAGCCGAACGGGGACGTGCCATGGTGGCCGAACAATGTTGCCGGCATGAAGCCGAGCACGAAGATGGCACTGTCCATATCGTGGCCCAGTGAGCGCTCCCACAGATAGACAAGCGCGCAAAGCGCGATGATGGCCCAGGTGACGACGGGCGTGATCCGGGTGGGGTTGTCGTCCGAGATCGGGATCATGAAAGCAGCAGGAAGCTGTGTTTTTCCGCCGAAATTGTGCCGATTCGGAACAGTGATAGGCGCCATATCGCCGTTGGCGATGGCACAGTTCCTGAAACATGTCGCGATGTCATTAAGGCTTTGTCCACGTTTTCGCCCCGGCAGGGCAGATCGTGTCTAGCATGGCCTGCCGTTAGGAGCCCGCGTCATGATGCTGAAGCCGTTGATGTCTATTTCCGCCGGCATTTTCGCCGCGATTTTTGCTCTCGCAGGCACCGCGCCAGCCACGGCGGGAGGCTACGGCGGCGGCGGTCACTGCCACGGTGGCGGGGGCGGCCATAATGTCTGGATCTACAAGCCGATCACCATCAACACCAACATAAACATCTGGAAAGAGATCAACATTTACAAACCCGTCACGATCAACAAGAGCATCGTGATCAACAAGGGCGGCGTCGATGTGAACGTCTCTGCGATGGCGTCCGCGAGCGCCAACGCCTCAGCGGCGGCATCGGTGTTCTATGGCGGCAGCTACGTGCCGGATGTCGTCGAGAACAAAAGCAATGGCGAGATCGGCAATGTCCAGGCGGCGGAAGCTTGCGAACAGCAGGAAGCCACTGTCGTGAAAGCCATTCACGCGGTCTGCGTCGCCTCTGATGGACGCGAATTTCCCGCGTCCCACATGATCGGCGATACCTGGATTGAGGCCTCCTATGAGGGCGAGATCGCACGCTGCATCCCGGGTTCCGTCGTGAAGGTGGTGGTCGGGGATGTGGTGCAGTCGGATCATGGCATGGCGGGCACCTATGAGAGCGGCCAACGCCTGATGTGCGGTCCTCACGAGGCACTACGCCACTACAAGGACGGCATGCTCAAATGTGCGCCCGCACAGCCTGTACCCGACTGCACGGAGCGCACCAATCTGCGCCGATATGGAACAGGCGATTTCTTCTTTTCCTATCGCGCCAATGTCTGCGCAACACCAGCGCGCGAGGCACGCGCCCGCACACTCGATCTGAGTGGCATGACGCTCGAGGGCGGCGTGGGAGACTGACGCGCAGACGCGGTAACGCGACACGAAAAAACGCCCCGCCAGGTTGTGCCTGAGCGGGGCATTTTCGTCTGCGGCTTACCAGTGGCCGTCAATCCAGACGTAACCGCCACTGGGGCCACGGTCCCAGCGACCCGGCGTCCAACGGCCGCCGCGGTGCTCGACGTCCCAATGCCCGCGCACCCAGGCCCAACGCCCGTCGCGCCAGCCCCAATGCCCATCGATCCAAGCGGCATCCGGGAAAGGTGCGGCGGGCCGGCGTTCGATGCGCGGCGGCGGCGGCGCGCCCGGCGCATTGAGGGAAATGCCGATGTCAACACCGGCGCTGGCGGGCAGAGCCGATCCGGCGAGCGAAGCCACAATGGCGGCGCCACACAAAACATAAGTGACAAAACGTTGAACGGACATACGGATTGCTCCTTTTAAGGATGAAGCGACTTTGACGGCGAAGCGCCACCCCGCGATTTCGAAAACTTGGTGGGCCGGGCTCTGTGACAGGCGCCGATAGCGTCCATCCAGTCCGGTTCCCCCGGGGCTTGCCTCCGCCCGCAATTCGCATGGCGGTCCCACCGCCTGTCAACTGCAGTCGTATAAAATTTTCTCGTTTGCCCCTTTTTTGCGGCCGAAGGGCCGGCTTGCGTGCGAGTCGGTCCTTGTTATGGTGCACTGCATCGCATAATCCATTCGCCGATTGCCGCCCGGTTCAACGGCTTCCATGCTGGGACTTGAAGATGAACATTCACGAATATCAGGCCAAAGACGTTCTACGCTCCTATGGCGTACCGGTTCCGCGCGGCAAGGCCGCGTTCAGCGTTGAGGAGGCCGTCAAGGCAGCGCAGGAACTGGGCGGTCCGGTGTGGGTGGTGAAGGCGCAAATCCATGCGGGTGGACGCGGCAAGGGCGGCGGCGTCAAGGTGGTGCGTTCCCTCGAAGAGGTATGCCAGGAAGCGCAACGGATGCTGGGCATGACGCTGGTGACGCACCAGACGGGTCCGCACGGCCGTGTCGTCCGCCGACTCTATATCGAAGACGGATCAGCCATTGCGCGCGAGCTTTACCTGTCCGCGCTGGTCGACCGCGGCACGAGCCGCGTCGCGTTCGTCGCCTCGACCGAAGGCGGCATGGATATCGAAGAGGTGGCCAAACACAGCCCGGAAAAAATCCTCACCTTCCAGGTCGAACCTGCCGCAGGCTACCAGCCTTATCTGAGTCGCAACATTTCTGCTGCGTTCGGACTTACGGGCGATCAGGCGAAGCAGTGCGGCCGCGTCGTCGAAGGCATCTACAATGCGTTCCTCGCCAAAGACATGAGTCTGCTGGAGATCAACCCGCTCGTCGTCACCAAGACCGGCGAGGTCGTCTGTCTCGACGCCAAGATCAATTTCGACGACAACGCGCTGTTCCGGCACAAGGACATGGCGGAACTTCGCGATCCCGATGAAGAAGATCCAGCGGAACGCGAAGCGGCAAAATACGATCTTTCTTACATCAAGCTCGACGGCACGATCGGCTGCATGGTGAACGGCGCGGGCCTCGCCATGGCGACGATGGACATCATCAAGCTCTATGGCGAAGAGCCGGCGAACTTCCTCGACGTGGGCGGTGGCGCCACGCGCGAGAAGGTGACCGCAGCTTTCAAAATCATCGTCTCAGATCCAAATGTGAAAGGCATTCTCGTCAACATCTTCGGCGGCATCATGAAATGCGACATCATCGCGGAAGGCATCGTGGCCGCTGCGCGCGAGATTTCGCTCTCCGTGCCGCTGGTCGTGCGCCTCGAAGGCACGAATGTGGATCTGGGCAAGGAGATTCTCGCGAAATCGGGACTGCCGATCGTCTCCGGCAGCGACCTCGCCGACGCAGCACAGAAAATCGTCAAGGCTGTCCGCGAGGGAAAGTGACGCCGGCGTGAGATGATCCCCCGTCTCGAAACAGACCGGCTTCTGCTGCGCGAATGGCGGCCAGAGGATTTCGAGCCTCTGGCCGAGATCATGGCCGATGCCGATGTCGCCCGTTATCTGTCCGGCGCGCCGCTCTCGCGCGCTGAAACATGGGGGAGACTCACCAGCACCGTTGGACACTGGAGCTTGCGGGGCTATGGGATGTGGGCGGTCGAACGCAAATCCGATCGGGCTCTTCTGGGCCGCGTCGGACTGCACTATCCGGAGGGCTGGCCGGGCGAGGAAGTCGGGTGGTCTCTTGGCAAGCCCCATTGGGGCAACGGTTACGCGACGGAAGCCGCCCGTGCCGCCATTAATTTTGGCTTCCTCACACAACCCGTTTCGCGACTCATCTCCGTCATCGATCCCGACAATATAGCGTCGCAGGCCGTTGCCCGGCGACTGGGCGAGACCTGCGGAGAGCGCAGCGAAGTCGTTGTCGGAGGCAGGGCCTACGTCGTCGATATCTGGAGCATTTCGCGCGTGAGTTGGATGAATTGCCGGACGACGTGACGCGCACGGCGTGCTCGTGCTCCTTGCCCGCATGACAAGCGTGGAGCCTGCGGTTTATCGCGACCGCGATTTCTCGATCTATCTGTCCAGCCGCTTCCTCACGACGATTGCCATGCAGGTGCAATCGGTTGCGGTGGGCTGGCAGATCTACGGTATCACGCATAGCGCGATGTCGCTCGGCTTGGTCGGGCTCTGCCAATTCGTTCCGATGTTCCTGCTGACCCTGCCTGCGGGCGATGTCGCCGACCGCTTCGATCAGCGTCGCGTCCTTTCGCTGAGCCTGTTCGCGCTTGGCCTTTGCGGCATGTTCCTGCTTGTATTCACCTGGGTGTATCCGGGTCGCGTCGGGCCGTTCTACGCAGTGCTGGTGCTGTTCGGCGCTGCGCGCGGGTTTGCCGGACCTGCCTCGCAATCGCTAATGCCGTTTCTGATCCCGAAGGAAAAGCTGCCGCGCGCCATCGCCTGGAATTCGTCGGCGCTGCAAATCGCCGTCATCGCGGGGCCGGCGCTTGGCGGCCTGCTCTATGTGTGGGGATCTGCCACGGCCTATATCGCATGTGCTGTGTGCTTCCTCGCTGCGGGCGCCGGCCAGGCTTCGCTCGGCGGCCGCAGACGCGAGCCGGGCGCTGGCGTTGCCACAACCGCGATCGCGCGCGTTGCGGAAGGCGTACGTTTCGTGCGTGTGCGGCCTATCATCCTGGGCGCCATTTCGCTCGATCTGTTTGCGGTGTTGCTGGGCGGCGCAACCGCGCTTCTGCCCGTCTATGCGCGCGACATTCTGCATATTGGGCCGATCGGTCTCGGCCTATTGCGCAGCGCGCCGGCCGTGGGCGCGGCTACTGTGGGTCTTCTGCTCGGCCGCAGGCCCATCCAGCGTCATACCGGCAGACGCATGTTCGCAACGGTGGCATTGTTCGGCGCAGCCACGATCCTGTTCGGCCTGTCCACGAATTTCTACTTGACGCTCGGGGCACTCGTAATCCTGGGCGGATCGGACATGGTGAGCGTCTTCATTCGCCAATCGCTCATTCAGACCGCAACGCCGGACGCCATGCGCGGCCGTGTCAGTGCGGTCAGCGTGCTGTTCATCGGTGCTTCCAACGAATTGGGCGAATTCGAATCCGGCGTCACCGCAGCGTGGTTCGGCACCGTGCCGGCCGTCGTGATCGGCGGCATTGGAACACTCGCTGTCGTCACATTGTGGATGTGGCTTTTTCCCCCGCTTCGCCGCGTCGACCGACTATCGGATGTCGCGGCATGACACGAGGTAAAACCTTCGGCGGCGTGACGGCAGACATCAGCGCTGATACACCGCCACAAGCTTGGATGTCGCGACAGCATGGGCTTTCAGGAAAGGACCGACATTGGCACCTGTCGCCTTGGCGTCGAACGGCACGTTGGGTGCATCGAGTGCCCATAGCGTGAACTCGTAGTGATGCGTCCCGGAACCGGAGGGCGGACAAGCCCCACCATAGCCGCTCACGCCGAAATCGTTTTGCGCCTGCACCGCGCCCGTGGGCAGGCCTACCGTGCCGCCGGCATCCGTGGGCAGCGAACGAATATTCGCGGGGATGTTAAACACCAGCCAATGCCACCACCCCCCATGAACATCGGTATCAAAGACCGTGAGCGCATAGCTCTTGGTTTCCGGCGGCCCGTCGGACCACGAAAGCGCCGGCGACTGATTGCCGCCGCCGCATTGCGCGTGAACCTGCGCCGGCGAAAGCGAGGCGCCATTGGCGATATTCGCGCTCGTCAATTCCATGGCATGCGCTTGCGCAGCTACGAGCATGACCCCGACAACGGCCGGTATGGATAGCTTCATGGCCTCACGCCCCAATGTTGTGCCAGCCTCGCGCCGGCATTACCAGCTATAGTGCAGCGACACGAAAGCAGCGCTCGGCGTCACGTAGATGCCGGTGTTCAAATTGTATGGCAAGTGATAGCGGCTCGTGAAAAGATAGCTGTAGCCCCAGGCCATACCCGCACTGGTTGCCACATCCCACCAATGGTGTTCGTCGGAGACGACGCGGGAATAACCCACGAAACCTGCAGCGGCATAAGCGGGCAAGCCGTACTGCCAGCCATAGCGGTCCCACAGATATTGTGCCGGCGCAAAAGCAAGCGCGGCCGTGTCGGACGGGAAGGATTGCCAGTCGCTGTGGTCCGGCCGCTGTTCGCGAACGACCTGTTTGAGAATAAGCGCCGTGCCCACAGTCGCGCCGGTCACCAGCGCGAGCTGCTCGATTCCAGTCCAATCGTCCTTGTAATAGGAAATCCCGACCGCAGCGACGGGCAGCACGATGGCGATGCCGGTGCCTACATCCGCCACACCCTTGTCCTTGGTCTGTCCAAGCACAGGTTCGCCGAGGGCGGCCGCCAATGCGAACGCCAGAAAAATCCGATATCCCGTTTGCATCTTGCGCCCCTTGCTCGATGACCGTAAGCGTTGGATCGACTATACGAGATGGATCGCCGCAAGCGTCAAGCCGATGGGTCGGATATGAAGAAAGTTTACAGCGCCGCCGCTGCCGCGCTCGATGGGCTGTTGTTCGATGGTATGACCGTGATGTCGGGCGGATTCGGGCTTTGCGGCATCCCCGAAAACCTCATCCTGGCCTTGCGCGATTCCGGCGTCAAAAACCTCACCGTGATCTCGAACAATGCCGGTGTCGACGATTTCGGCCTTGGCCTGCTGCTGCAGACGCGGCAGATCAAGAAGATGGTCAGTTCCTATGTCGGGGAGAACGACACGTTCGAGAAGCAATATCTGTCGGGTGAACTCGAACTTGAGTTCAACCCGCAAGGAACGCTCGCGGAACGCATACGCGCCGGCGGCGCCGGTATTCCGGGTTTCTATACCAAGACCGGCGTGGGCACACTGATCGCGGAAGGCAAGGAGCATAAGGAGTTCGACGGCGAGATGTATATCCTCGAGCGTGGGCTCGTGGCCGATCTTTCGATCGTGAAAGCTTGGAAGGGAGATTCCGAAGGCAATCTCGTCTATCGCAGGACCGCGCGCAATTTCAATCCGATGATGGCGACGGCCGGCAAGGTGACGGTTGCGGAAGTTGAAGACATCGTGCCCGTGGGAGCGCTCGATCCCGACAGCATTCATACGCCGGGCATTTTCGTTCAGCGCATCATTCAGGGCAAAAATTACGAAAAGCGCATCGAGAAACGCACGATCCGCGAAGTTTGAGGAGAGAACCATGGCCTGGAGCCGCGACGAAATGGCCAAGCGCGCTGCTGCGGAACTCCGCGACGGATTTTACGTCAATCTCGGCATCGGCATCCCCACACTGGTTGCCAATTATATTCCCGGAGGGATGGACGTGACGCTGCAGTCGGAGAACGGCATGCTCGGCATGGGACCGTTTCCGCTTGAAAACGAAGTCGATCCCGATCTGATCAACGCCGGCAAGCAGACGATCACCGAATTGCCGCGAACGTCCTATTTTTCATCGGCCGACAGTTTTGCGATGATCCGAGGCGGTCATATAGACTTGTCAATTCTGGGTGCGATGGAAGTCTCGGAGCGTGGCGACCTCGCCAATTGGATGGTCCCGGGCAAGCTCGTCAAAGGCATGGGCGGTGCGATGGATCTGGTTGCCGGCGTCAAACGCGTGGTCGTCATCATGGATCACACCGACAAAGCCGGCCGTTCCAAGCTGCTCAAATCCTGCCAATTGCCGTTGACAGGAAAGGCATGTGTGGACCGCATCATCACCAATCTGGGAGTGTTCGATGTGACGGACGCGGGCCTGAGGCTCGTTGAAATCGCGGCAGGCGTGAGCCGGGAGGACATTACGGCGAAGACCGAAGCCACCCTCGCGGATTAAGAGAACAAGATGGCGTTTGAGGCGTTGAGAGGTTGGACGTCCGAGCAGAAACACGTCGTCGCCGCCAGTTATCTCGGCTGGACGCTCGATGCGTTCGACTATTTTCTTCTTGTTTTCGTACTTACGGATATAGCCAGGGAGTTCAACGTGGCGGTGAAGACTGTCACGATCGCCACCGTTCTGACATTGGGACTGAGACCGGTCGGTGCCTTCATCTTCGGCCGCCTCGCGGATCGCTTCGGCCGCCGCCCGGTTCTGATGATCGATGTCGTACTTTATGCGATACTTGCCTTCGTATCCGCGTTTTCTCCCAACCTTGTCGTGTTCCTCGTCTTACGCGCCCTGTTCGGAATCGCGATGGGTGGCGAATGGGGTGTTGGCGCGTCGCTGACGATGGAGTCTGTTCGTCCGGAATCCCGCGGTCTCGTCTCCGGGATATTGCAGGCGGGTTATCCGAGCGGCTACCTCTTCGCGTCTGTCGCCTATGGCCTGTTGTTTCCGTATTTCGGCTGGCGTGGGCTTTTCATGATCGGCATTCTTCCCGCATTGCTCGTCCTTTACATCCGTCGCAGCGTGACGGAATCGCCGGGATGGAGCAAGGAACATGGCAAAGCGAGCAGGATCGTCGATGTTCTGCGCGCGCATTGGCGGTTGGCGATATATGCCATCTTGCTCATGACGGCGTTCAATTTCCTGAGCCACGGCACGCAGGATATCTATCCAACGTTCCTCAAAGTGGATCATGCGTTCAAGCCGCATTTGGTAAGCGTGATCCTCGTGATCGCGAATATCGGCGCCATCCTGGGCGGCCTTACGTTGGGCACGCTGTCGCAGCGTTTCGGCAGACGACGCGTCATTATCATAGGCGTGCTCGCCTGCCTGCCTGTGTTGCCCCTTTGGGCGTTTACGGACGATCCTGGTCTCCTGATCGTCGGCGCTTTCGCCATGCAGTTCATGGTGCAAGGTTGCTGGGGATTGGTGCCGGCCCATCTCAATGAATTGTCGCCTGCGGAAGCGCGCGGCACGTTTCCGGGTGTAGTCTACCAGCTCGGAAATCTTTTTGCCTCGATCAATCTCTGGCTGCAGGCCGAGCTGGCGGTAGAGTTGGGCAGCTATGCTTATGCGCTGGCAGCGGTCGCTGTCTGCGCCACGTTTGCAGTCGCATTTTTCGCCAGTATCGGAAGAGAGGCGAAGGACGTCGATCTGCAGATCGCGGCGAAGTCCGCCGCCTGAACTGTCCTATCCCGCCCGGACGAATACATCCACGCGGTCGGCCGGTCCCTTGTCGTCTATGCCACCCATCGCGCGCACATCGATACGGCTCGACGGCAGGCCGTCATCGATCAGCAATTGGCGCACCGCGAGCGCGCGCTTAAGCGAGAGCCGACGCGCATCCGACGATTTGTCGCCCGGCGCGCCGCCATAGGCTTCCAGCTGGACGCGTGCGGTGCCCGCCTGCAAGGCGGAACTGAGATCGCCCGCCAGAACCTTCACGCCGGTATATTGCGCGGGAGAAGGGTCGCTTGCGCCTTTGTCGAACAGAACCGCGCCATGTTTTGTGAGATGGGCGCGATCACCAACGTCCGCCTTGACCGGCTCGCCAGATGACTGACGCGATGATAGCGCTTTGCCGGCAGCAGGCGGGCCAGGGATGGGTGCAGCAGGCGGCGCGCTAAGATCGTCCCCGAAAGAAAACGGAATGGGAGCGCCCGCCGGCGATGGAACGGCGGCGAGCCCTGCCGTGGAATGCTTGTGCCGCGCAGCGCGGGTCTCTGCCGGTGCCGACTCTGCGACGTCGGCCGCCGCGCTCGCGGGTTTGCTTGCCGCGTGACGTGCGCGCTTCGGCGGCAACTGACGATGCGGTTCCGCAGTCGGCATGTGCAAATGAATGGGCTGATCGCTTGCGGTGCCGGACGGAGCCTCGCCGGGTTGCAGGAGCGGCTGGTCGGGATCGGATTGCGCCAAGACGGCATTGCTAAGACCAATGCTGCCAAAGCCGGTGCTGGCCGCCAAAAGAGCGACCGCGATCATACTATCCTTGCGTCGCATCGTCTGTCACAGCGCTCCTCAACCGTAATAACTCCCCCAAGGCCGCAAGATTAGTCGCCCGAAACGATCCGCTCAACTTCGTTCGCTTGCGCGCAGCAACTTCAAGAGAACAGGATGCAGGGAATCGTTGGCAGCCAGGATGTCGGAGGATTCGAGCACGTTCGAGCGTCCGGCCAGATCGCTCACATGCCCGCCCGCTTCCCGCACGAGCAGCGTGCCGCCGGCCACATCCCAGGGGCTCAATCCGCGCTCCCAGAAACCGTCGAAGCGTCCCGCCGCAACATAGGCAAGATCGAGCGACGCGGCGCCAAACCTCCGCACGCCTGACGTCGCCGCCATGAGGGGCGCAAGCTCGGCCAGAAACCGTTCATGCCCTTCACGGCCCAGAAATGGAATGCCCGTGGCGATCAATGCTTCCCGCAGCGACGAGCGGCCCGCCACGCGCAGGCGCTTGTCATTAAGATAGGCGCCATGGCCACGTTCCGCCGTGTACATCTCGTCCGTGACCGGATTGTAGACAACAGCCGATGTCAGCTGACCTTCGCGTTCGAGCGCTATCGATATTGCAAAATGCGGAACACCATGCAGGAAATTCGTTGTTCCATCGAGCGGGTCGATGATGAAGCGATGGCTTTTATCCGGCCCTTCGATAAGGCCCTGCTCTTCGACCAGAAAGCTGTAGCCGGGACGCGCCTTCGAAAGCTCCTCAACAAGAATGCGTTCCGTGCGCTCGTCGGCGCTTGAAACGAAATCGGCGGGACCCTTGCGTGAGATTTGCAGGTTCTCGACTTCGCCGAAATCCCGGATGAGACGCCGTCCCGCCTTGCGCGCGGCGGTCGTCATGACGTTCAGGGCCGGTGACAGATAAGGCATTTATTCCGCACGCCGCACATAGGAGCCGTCTTCCGTGGAGACGACGACTTTTGTGCCCTGTTCGATGAAAGGCGGCACCTGAACACGCAAGCCGTTTTCAAGCATTGCGGATTTGTGTGACGGTGCTGCTGTCTGGCCGCGCGTCACCGGATCGGCTTCGACGATTTCCAGCACGACCTGTTGCGGCAGCGCGATGCCGATCGGGTTTCCTTCGTGCAATTGCATGACGACTTTCATCCCGTCCTGCAGAAAAAGCGCGCGTTCGCCCACGAATTCACGGGACAATTCGATCTGGTCGAAGCTCTCCATGTCCATAAAAGTGAGTGTATCGCCGTTGGCGTAGAGAAACTGGAAATCCTTCTTGTCCAGCTGCGCCAACTCCACCGTTTCATCGGCGCGAAAGCGTTCGTTGAGTTTGGCGCCGGTGACGATGTTCTTGAACTCGACCTGATTATAGGCGCCGCCCTTGCCGGGCTTCACGGCCTGATTCTTCACCACCAGCCATAACGCGTCCTGATAGGCGATCATGAGACCCGGGCGGATTTCATTTCCGGCAATTTTGGCCATGTGGAACGCGCTCCCTTCAGGCGCGGGGCAGGGAAATCATCAATGTCGAAAGAGCGGGCGGGTTCTAGCAGGCTCGGATGCGCTTGCGCAATCGGCTCAAAACAGCGCGTTGAACGCTTTCACGGCTGCGGCCGGCCCTTGGACGTGGTTCCACACCCCTGCGGACACCGCGATGAAATCCGCTCCGGCCTCGATGAGAGGCCCGGCGTTCTCAACGGAGATCCCGCCAATTGCGACGCAGGGCACGACCATCAGATCCGACCACCATTCGAGAAGGCCGATTTCGGCTGCCGTCTTCGGCTCCTTGGTGATCGTGGCAAAGAAGGCGCCAAACGCAACATAATCCGCACCCGCTTCGGCGGCCTGCATCGCCAGATGGCGCGAATTGTGACAGGTGATACCGACAATGGCTTGCATCCCGAGAAGACCGCGAGCTGTCGCATAAGGCATATCGCCCTGGCCGACATGCGCGCCGTCGGCGCCCAGCTCCGCTGCCAGATCGGGCCGATCGTTGACAATGAACGCGACATCGGCCGCCTGCGCAATTGGCATCAAGACAGACGCTGCGCGGCGGATATCATCGTCCGCGACGTCCTTGAGGCGTAGCTGCAGACACGCAACATCGCCCGCATCCAGCGTTTGTTTCAGCGTTTCGCCGAATATGTCCAGCTCCAGCCTGGACGGCGTAATGAGGTAAAGCCGGCAGTGCTCGCTCACGCTGCCTTCTTTTCCAGTTCGGGACTCCACTGGCCGAGCGACGCCAAGCCGTTCATGTGCGCGCGGTGCGTAAAGGCCAGCTGCGCGGCGGGCACGTTCTCAGCTCGTCCGCTCCATGCCCGCTGCGCCGCCGCCTGCAAGGCGCGGCCGTAGGAGAAGGTAAGGGGCCAAGGCAGCGCAAAGCCCGCGTTCATTGCATTCAGATTTGCCGTTGCGGCTTCGTCGGATTGCCCGCCAGAGAGAAAGGCAATGCCAGGCACGGCTGCGGGAACGCAGGCTTTGAGGCATTTTACCGTTTTTTCCGCGATTTCATCGACACCCGCCTGATTGCCACATTTGGCGCCCGGCACGATCATGTTGGGCTTCAGCACCATGCCTTCCAGATCGATACGCTGGTTGAAGAGCGCATAGAACACTTCCTTCAGAGCCCATTCCGTCACGCGGGCGCACACGTCGATGTCGTGATCGCCATCCATCAAAACTTCGGGCTCGACGATGGGAACAATGTCTTCCTCCTGGCACAGCGCGGCGTAGCGCGCGAGCGCATGGGCATTGGTTTGAACGGCTGTGAAGGTGGGAAGACCCGCGCCGATATCGATCACCGCCCGCCATTTGGCGAAACGGGCGCCGAGCCCGCGATATTTGATCAGCCGTTCGCGCAACCCGTCGAGACCTTCCGTTACTGTTTCGCCGGGACAAAGCGCGAGCGGCTTGGCGCCCAGATCGACTTTGATGCCAGGTAAAGCCCCCGCCTGTTCGATCAGTTTGACGAGCGGCGTTCCATCCTTTGCGTTCTGGCGGATCGTCTCGTCATAAAGTATGACGCCAGAGATGTGGTTCGTCATGGCATCCGACGACCGGAACAGGAATTCACGATAGTCGCGCCGGCTGGATTCGGTCGATTCCACCGCGATCTTGTCGAACCGTTTCTTGATCGTGCTTGAACTTTCGTCGGCCGCAAGAATGCCCTTGCCTTTCGCAACCATCGCCCGTGCGATGCGTGTAAGTTCCGCTCTGTTCATTGTCTCGCCTCTTTGGATTGTGCCAACGCCGCGACGCCGGGCAAATCCTGTCCTTCCAGCCACTCAAGAAACGCGCCGCCGGCCGTCGAAACGTAGGAAAACTGGTCCGTCACACCGGCCTGATTGAGAGCCGCCACGGTGTCGCCACCGCCCGCGACGGAAAGCAATTTTCCCTCTGCCGTCCGCTCGGCCACATGCCTTGCCGCGGCAGCGGTGCCGCGGTCGAATGGTTGTGTTTCGAAGGCGCCGAACGGTCCGTTCCATACCAGCGTGTTCGAATATTGCAGTCGCTTCGCGAAATCGCCGATGGTAGAAGGCCCAACATCGAGAATCATTTCATCCGCTGCTATCGATTCCACGCCCGTCGTGCGGTGCGCGGCGTTCGGCTTGAACTCCTTCGCCGCAACCGCATCGGTGGGCAGCACAATCGCAACGCCTTCGGCGAGCGCTGCGCGCAAAATCTCGCGCGCTGTCTCCAGATGGTCGCGCTCGCAGAGCGATTTTCCGACCTCGTAACCCTGTGCAGCCAGAAACGTGTTCGCCATGCCGCCGCCAATGACGAGCACGTCGACGCGTTTTACAAGATGGCCGAGCAACGCGATCTTGGTGGATACCTTCGCTCCTCCGACAACGGCCATGACCGGCCTTACGGGATGGTCCAACGCCTTGTGCAGATGCGAAAGCTCGGCCTCCATCGCACGGCCGGCAACAGCGGGAAGAAGGTGGGCCAGGGCTTCCGTTGTCGCGTGAGCCCGATGGGCGGTGGAAAATGCATCGTTCACGAACACGTCGCCCAAAGACGCAACCGCCTTCGCGAAGCTCGGATCGTTCATCTCTTCGCCCGCATGGAAACGGGTGTTTTCGAGCAGCAGGACATCGCCGTCCCGCAACAACGCAACAGCACACTGCGCTTTTTCCCCGGTACAATCCTCGGCGAAAGCGACAGGACGTCCAATAGCTTCGGCAAGTGCCGGCGCCACGGGCCTGAGCGACATGGCGGCGACAAATTTCCCTTTGGGTCGGTCGAAATGCGACAGCACGATCACGCGGGCGCCTTTTCCCGCCAGTTCCCTCAGCGTAGGCGCCTGCCGCTCGATGCGAAGCCTGTCCGTAACCCTACCGTCCTTCATCGGCACATTCAGATCGACACGCACGAGTACGCGTTTTCCGGCGACGTCGATATCGTCGAGGGTACGAAAGCCGGCCGTCATCAGATGAGTGTACCCATCGCAACCGCAACATCCGCCATGCGGTTGGAGAAGCCCCATTCATTGTCGTACCACGACATCACGCGGACGAGCGTGCCCTCGACGACCTTCGTCTGATCCAGCGCGAAACTCGACGACGCCGCATTGTGGTTGAAATCCGACGAGACGAGCGGCGCGTCCACAATATCGAGGATTCCCTTCAATGCACCTTGCGCCGCGGCCTTGGCGACAGCATTTACTTCCTCGACGGTCGTAGGTCTTTTCGTCACGAATTTGAAATCCACCAGCGACACGTTGGGCGTCGGCACGCGCACGGAGACGCCATCGAGCTTGCCTTTGAGTTCGGGCAACACGAGGCCCACAGCCTTCGCCGCGCCCGTGGAGGTGGGAATTATCGAAAGAGCCGCCGCGCGGCCGCGATAAAGATCCTTGTGCAATTGATCGAGCGTCGGCTGGTCGTTGGTGTAGCTGTGCACCGTCGTCATGAAGCCCTTCTCGATGCCTATGGCCTCGTGCATCACCTTGGCGACGGGCGCCAGGCAGTTCGTCGTGCACGAGGCGTTGGAGACGACGAGATGGTCCTTGTTCAACTTTTGATGATTGACGCCGTAGACGACCGTCAGGTCGGCGCCATCTGCCGGCGCTGAAATCAGCACGCGCCTGGCGCCCGCGGAAAGATGCTGGGATGCCTTGTCCCTCGACGTGAAAATGCCGGTGCATTCGAGCGCAATATCGACCGCGAGCTCCTTGTGTGGAAGTTCGGCGGGACTGCGTATGGCCGTGACTTTGATCTTGTGGCCTCCCACGACCATATACTCGCCGTCGACGGTCACCGTGCCCAAAAAACGGCCATGCACGGAATCGTATCGCAGCAGATGCGCGTTCGTTTCAACGGGTCCCAGATCGTTGACGCCCACGACTACAATGTCCCGGCGCCCCGATTCCACGATCGCGCGCAAGACAAGCCGCCCGATGCGACCGAAACCGTTAATTGCGACGCGAATGGTCATGCCTTCCTCCTAGTGCTCGCCAAGCGCCACCTGAGCTGCCCCGGCCGCAGCTTCGGCGGTAATGCCGAAATGTCTGTAGAGATCCTTATAAGGCGCGCTCGCACCGAAGCTGTGCATGCCGATGAATGCGCCCGACGATCCAATGTAACGCGCCCAACCGAACCCGGATGCCGCTTCGATCCCAATCTTAATCGTTCCCGGTCCGAGCACGGCATCACGATATGTTGCCGGTTGTTCCTCGAACAATTCCCAACTTGGCATGGACACAACGCGGGCAGCCACGTTCTGCGCGGAGAGCAATTCGCGTGCTTTGAAAGCAATTTCGACCTCGGAGCCCGTCGCCAGGAAAGTGACCTTGGCCGCACCGACCGCCGGCGCGATTTCGTAAGCGCCGCGTCGCGACAGGTTGTCGTCCGTATGGGTTGTGCGCAGGGTCGGCAACGCCTGGCGTGTGAGCGCAAGCACGCTCGGTCGCGTTCTTTGCGACAACGCGATGTCCCAGCATTCCGCCGTCTCGACTGCATCGGCAGGCCGCAGCACGAGCAGGTTGGGGATAGCGCGCAGGGCGGCGAGATGTTCGACCGGCTGATGCGTGGGTCCGTCCTCGCCCAGCCCGATCGAATCATGCGTCAGCACGTAAATCACGCGCAGTCCCATGAGCGCGGCGAGCCGGATCGACGGGCGGCAGTAGTCAGAAAAGACGAGAAACGTTCCCGAATATGGGATGATGCCGCCATGCAGCGCCATGCCACTCAAGGCGGCGGCCATCCCATGCTCCCGGATGCCGTAATGGATGAAACGGCCGGCGAATTTTCCCGGCGCGATTTCGACCATGCCTTTGGTGCGGGTATTGTTCGAGCCCGTGAGATCCGCCGAGCCCCCAATCGTCCAAGGAATCTCTGCATTAATCACTTCGAGCGCGTCCTGCGAAGCTTTGCGCGTGGCAAGCGAGGGCTTTCCAGCAGAGATTTTTCGTTTCAGCTCGATAAGCGCCGGCGCCAACGAATCCGGAATATTTCCAGTAAGTGCTTGTTCGAAGTCTCGCACAATTTCCGCGGCCGTCTCGTGCTTGCGTGCGGTCCAATCGGCGTGAGCCACAGCGCCACGCGCTCCGATCGTTCGCCAGATGGTTAGAACGTCATCGGGAATAACGAAGGGTTCATAAGGCCAGCTGAGCGCCTTGCGCGCGCCGGCGATTTCTTCCGCACCGAACGCGTCACTATGCGCCTTCGAGGTTCCCGCGCGCGTGGGTGCGCCGAAACCAATGATCGTGCGGCAGGCGATCAGTGTGGGCCGGTCGCTGTGCTGCGCCGTCTCGAGAGCACGGGAGATTTCAGACGCATCATGACCGTCACAGGCGAGCGTGTTCCAGCCATACGCTTCAAATCGCTCGCGGACATCCGTCGCGTCGGAGAGCGAGGTCGAACCGTCGATCGTAATATGATTGTTGTCGAACAGAACGATGAGCTGGCTGAGCTTCAAATTTCCGGCAAGACCGGCCGCTTCATGGCTGATGCCTTCCATCAAATCGCCGTCGCTCGCGATCACATAGGTTTTGTGGTCGACGAGCCCATCACCGAAACGGGCGTTGAGAATGCGCTCGGCAAGCGCCATACCGACCGCGGTGGCGATACCTTGTCCCAACGGTCCCGTGGTCGTCTCGATCCCCGCAGCGTGTCCATATTCAGGATGGCCCGCACAGGGGCTGCCCAGCTTGCGGAAATGGCGCATGTCATCGAGAGAGATGCTCGCATAACCCGTAAGATAAAGTAGGGCATAGAGCAGCATCGAGCCGTGGCCCGCCGAGAGAACGAAGCGGTCCCGGTCCGGCCAGGCGGGGTCTGTCGGGTCGAATTTCAGGAAGCGAGAGAACAGCACAGTAGCTGCATCGGCCATGCCCATTGGCATGCCTGGATGGCCGGAATTGGCGGCTTCGACCGCGTCCATGGCAAGGGCGCGAATCGCGTTGGCGAGACGGCGTGTCTCAGCCTGCCCGAGTTCCGGGCCAAGATCGGAAAAAAAAGATTTCGGGGCGGTCGCCGCGGCGGTCATCTTTGTCTGGCCTTTTGCAATTCGCCCTTCGAAGGCCTGTGGCCTTACCGAGGCGTTGCCTTGCCCGTCAAGGGCCTCGTTGACCCAGTTTCCCCGCGAAGCCTAAGGTCGGCCGAATCATGCGAAGAGGCGCGGATGGCACAACTAGAAGAAGCAGCGGTACGGCTGACGGCGGCACTGGACCGGCTCGAACAGGCGGCGGCACCGCTTGCGGAAGGCCGCTCACGTCTCGCAAAAAGCGAAGTCCGGTTGGCGGCGCTGAATCAGGAACGTGAAAGCCTGCTCGCGCGCATTGTGGAACTGGAAGAAGAATCGCGTTCGCTCGCCACAATCACGGAAGATGTGGAAGGCCGGCTCGACGGCGCCATCGCGGAAATTCGCAACGCCCTAGGCCGCAATTGAGGAGAATGGCATGCCTCTTGTCAATATCATGGTGAATCAGCGTGCCTATACGATCGCGTGCGATGAAGGCGAAGAGGAGCATCTTCGCACCCTCGGAGCGCATGTCGATTCCAAGGTGCGCCATTTGCTGGAAAGCGTCGGCCAGGTCGGGGAATCGCGGCTTATGCTCATGGCGGCACTCCTCATCGCCGATGAATATCTCGACGTCGAATCCCAGCTCGAAAAGCGAACGAAACAGATGGGCGAGCTTTCGGGCACGCGAGACCAAATGAATTCACGGCTTGCCGACGCCGAGGGAATTGCCGTGGCGGCGCTTGAAGCGGCCGCCAAGAGGGTCGAGGACATTGCCGCGCGCCTCGGCAGAGCCTAGATTGAGCGACGGACGGGTACTGCCCCGCGCGTCAGGAATGCGATACCCAGGGGCCTTAATGGTACTCACCGGGAGCTGTCCCTGACCGGGGCCGTGGCCTCGGATATATGGCGCCCACCTGCACTTGCAGGCCCGTGAGGATCCACATCCAACGGCGGAGGCGGTCCCGTCCGCTAAATTCGATGCGTTCCAAACATGAGTTGCGTATTGAGGCGCGTGCGCGCCGGACAGATCTGGCGGGGCAACTGCCGGGGTTCGCGGCTTTGACAGCGGCCTTCGGGGGGGCGTTGGGCATCCCCAAAACTGCAATCGTGGCCGGATATTTGCCGTTTCGCGAAGAAGCAGATCCAGGCGGACTGATGCGCACTTTGACCCTAGCCGGCCACGCCCTGGCATTGCCTTGCGTCACAAACAGCACAAAGCAGCTGCAATTTCGGCGCTGGCGCGAGGGCGATCCGACGGTATTGAACGCGCTTGGAGTATCCGAACCGGGGCCAAACGCGTCTGAAGTTCTTCCGGGGGCCGTCTTCGTCCCCCTGCTCGCTTTCGATGCCCAGGGCTTTCGCCTGGGCTACGGGGGCGGCTATTACGACCGCACGCTCGCGCGGCTGCGCGCCGACGGCTCCGTTCTCGCCATCGGGGTCGCCTATGCGGGACAGGAATTGGCGGCGCTCCCGCACGAGGCGCACGACCATCGGCTCGACCTGTTGGTCACCGAACGCGGCGTGCGGCGATTTGAAAGTTAGCTCATGCGCATCCTTTTTATCGGCGACATTATCGGGCGGCCGGGCCGCGACGTGGTTGGCGCGGAGCTGCCACGTCTGCGCGAAGCTCTGGAACTCGATTTCGTGATCGGCAATGGCGAGAACGCCGCCGGCGGTTTCGGAATTACCCGCAGCATCGCCAACGAATTGTTCGCCACCGGCGTCGATGTCATCACCACCGGAAATCACTGGGCGGATCAGAAGGAAATTCTGTCTTTTATCGACGATGAGGATCGTATTCTCAGGCCGCGAAACTATCCGCCGGGAACGCCGGGACATGGCGCAGGATTGTTCGAAACCCGCAGCGGCGCGCGGCTCCTGGTCGTCAACGTGATGGGCCGCACCTTCATGGAGCCGCTCGACGACCCCTTCGCCGCCGTTGAGAACGAGCTTGCCGCCTGTCCGCTGGGCGAAGCCGCTGACGCGATCATGGTGGATATGCATGCCGAAGCGACATCCGAGAAAATGGCGATGGGTCATTTCTGTGACGGGCGCGTCAGTCTTGTCGCAGGCTCGCACTCGCATGTGCCCACTGCGGACGCGCAGATTTTGCCCGGCGGCACCGCGTACCAAACCGACGCCGGCGCCTGCTGCGACTACGATTCCGTGATCGGGATGGAGAAATTCGAGCCGCTCCAGCGCTTCACCAGGAAAATGTCCTCAGCGCGCTTCAGCCCTGCCACCGGGCCCGCCACGCTATGCGCGGTCTTCGCGGAAACCGATGCCAGGGGCCTAGCCGCGCGCGTCGAACCCGTCCGGGTGGGCGGGCGTCTGAAGCAGCACCTTCCTACCCTGGGCTGACGCCGCGCAATTTTCTTGGATGAACACAATCGCCGCGATAAACAGGCGCAAAATCACACTCGCTCGGAAGACCAATGGCCGGACACTCCCAATTCAAAAACATCATGTTTCGCAAAGGGCGGCAGGATAAGGAACGCTCCAAGCTGTTCTCGAAACTCGCCCGCGAAATCACGGTGGCGGCCAAACAGGGCCTGCCCGACCCTACGCACAATGCCCGGCTCCGTGCGGCGATCATGGCCGCGCGCGAAGAAAATATGCCCAAGGACAATATCGAGCGCGCAATAAAGAAGGCCTCGGGCGGCGATGCCGAGAGCATCGAGGAAGTGCGGTACGAAGGCTACGGCCCCGGCGGCGTAGCCCTCATCGTTGAGGCGCTTACCGACAACCGCAACCGTACGGCCGGCGACCTGCGCGCGGCATTCTCCAAATATGGCGGCGTGCTGGGTGAGACGAATTCCGTCGCCTTCCTGTTCAGCCACATCGGCGTCATTGCCTATCCGAAGGACAAGGGCAGCGACGACGCCATGCTCGAAGCTGCCATCGAAACGGGCGCCGACGAATGCGCGTCCGGCGACGACAATCATGAGTTCCTCGTGAGCATCGAGAATTTCGGCCAGGTGCGCGACGCGCTCGAGGCAAGATTCGGCAGCCCGCGATCGGCCAAAATCGAGTGGCGCCCGCTGACCGCGACGCGAGTGCCCGACGAAACGGCCGACAATCTCGTCAAGTTGCTCGACACGCTCGACGATCATGACGATGTGCAGAACCTCTATGGCAATTATGAATTGTCCGATGCGCTGATGGCAAAGCTTGAAGCCGCCTGACGGTGGTTCGTTGGACTGCCGCGAACGCAGGTTGCAAGGCAGCTTGCCGTTTTCGACACTGGCCAAAGTGATTCGGCCCACGTGATTCGCACCGGAGGATGGCGAATATGCGCATTCTCGGTCTCGATCCCGGCCTGGCACGCATGGGCTGGGGCGTCATCGACATTGCAGGCACGCGGCTTTTGCATGTGGGGCACGGCGTTCTCGCTAGCGACGCGAAAGCCGGCCTGGGACGGCGGCTGCTTGTCCTCCATGAAGCGTTGACCGCCGTCATCGCCGAACTCCGGCCGGACGCCATCGCCGTCGAGCAGGCCTTTGTGCATAAGGACCCATCAGCCGCGTTGAAGCTCGGCCATGCGCGCGCCGTGGCGCTCCTGGCCGGCGCGCAGGCAAACCTTGAAATCGCCGAATATACGCCGAACCAGATCAAGAAATGCGTCGTCGGGGCCGGTCATGCCGGCAAGGAACAGGTGCAGGCCATGGTCCAGCGTCTGCTCCCCACGGCGCAGGTGCGGGCATTCGACGCGGCGGACGCGCTGGCGGCTGCCATCGCGCACGCCCATCTCGCCCAGACGCGCGCGCGAATCGCGGTAGCGCGCGGATGATCGGCAAGCTCACAGGCGTCGTCTATTCCGTGGCCGAGGATCACGCCATCGTCGATGTGAACGGCGTGGGCTATCTGGTGCAATGTTCGTCGCCAACGCTCGGGCGCCTCTCTCCGGGCGCGAGCGTGTCGCTGACGATCGAACTGCGCATGACCGACGAAACGATCAGACTCTACGGCTTTTCGAACGTCGAAGAACGCGAATGGTTTCGCCTGTTGCAGACCGTTCAGAATGTTGGCGCGAAGGTTGCG
>Ga0302324_100003522_pt1 | contig 35281 bp, 28 predicted proteins | sample Palsa_T0_1_FD_201949 | JGI IMG/M metagenome (GOLD analysis project Ga0302324, IMG submission 201949) | Peat permafrost microbial communities from Stordalen Mire near Abisko, Sweden - Palsa_T0_1 | ecosystem: Environmental > Terrestrial > Soil > Palsa > Peat permafrost | place: Sweden: Abisko...
ACCGCCGACCACCCGACCCTCGTGACCTCGCCGGATTCGCCGACCCTGGTCGCCGGGCTCGACGAGACCTCGCGTCACCTGATGGAAGATGCAACCCTGCGCACGCCGGCGCCGGATTCCGGCAGCGGGGCGAGCGGGGTCTGGCGGGTCAAGCCCGAAGACATGGATGCGACTCTGCCCCCGGTGGCATTGAGCGAGTTCGAGGACAAGGGCCACGGTAGTGACGACACCTCGGGGACCTCGCGCCTGGCGGCTCTCAAGGGCCAGGACCTCGACTTCGATCTGGGCGACATGGATAGCTCCGCGCCCGCTGCCAACGGGGTGGGTGAGGTGGATCTGGACGTGGGTGGGGAGACCGTTCCCGACACGGCCTTCACCATCACGCAGAAGCTCTCCTCGGAGGAGTTGGCGCTGCCGGACCTTGAGCCTGCAACCATGAGCGAGGTCGGCACCAAGCTTGATCTGGCGCGCGCCTACATGGACATGGGTGATCCCGAGGGCGCCCGCAACATTCTCGAGGAAGTGCTGAACGAGGGCTCGGTCGCGCAGAAACAGGAAGCACAGCGCCTGCTGCAATCCCTTCCGGGGTGACGGGAAAGATAAGAATCGCGCTCGGCCTGGAGTACGACGGCACCGCATTTTCGGGCTGGCAGTCGCAGCGCTCGGCGCCTGCGGTGCAGACTCTCGTCGAGGCGGCGTTGAGTCCGGTCGCCGCTGAAATCGTCAGTCTCATCTGCGCCGGCCGCACGGACGCAGGCGTACATGCCTGCGCGCAGGTTGCGCACTTTGACACCCACGCGCGCCGCAGCGCCCGCGGCTGGGTGCTGGGCGCCAACACGAACCTGCCCGCCGACGTGAGCGTCGCCTGGGCGCGCCCGGTGCCGCAGCACTTTCACGCCCGCTACTCCGCCGAAGCGCGCACCTACCGCTACTACGTGTTCAATCGCCCGGTGCGCTCGGCGCTCAGCGTGCGAGGCGCCGCCTGGATCCGGCAGCCCCTCGACCATGAGCGCATGCAAAGCGCAACCGCGGCGCTCCTGGGCTCGCATGACTTCAGTGCGTTTCGCTCCGCGCAGTCGCAGAGCCACACGCCGACGCGGCGCGTGGAGGCGCTTGCCGTGAGGCGCGACGGGGACTTCGTCGTCATGGAGATCACCGCCAATGCTTTCCTGCACCACATGGTGCGCAATATCGCGGGGCTTCTGATCGCGATCGGGCAGGGCGACCAAGATCCGTCCTGGGCACGAGAGGTGCTTGAGTCCAAGGATCGCACCCAGGGGGGTCCGACGGCACCCGCGCAGGGCCTATATCTATGGTCGGTACGCTACTCCCGCTCGTTCGGGTTGCCGGCAGCGCGTTCCGCTATGATCGCCGGACTACCCGTGGGTTGAGAGTCCGAGGATGTCCTGGTTCGAGAAGATCATGCCTTCGCGGATCAAGACCGAGCGGCGCACGCGCTCGGTGCCGGAAGGACTTTGGATCAAGTGCCCGGCCTGCGATGCGGTGCTGTATCGCGCCGAGCTCGAACGCAATCTCTACGTCTGCCCCAAGTGCAGCCACCACATGCGCATCGCCGCGCGCGAGCGGCTCGAGGCGTTTCTGGATCCCGGCGAGCTCATCGAGATCGGCGCCAATATCTCACCCGAGGATCCGCTCAAATTCCGCGACAGCAAGCGCTACCGCGACCGGCTCGCCCAGGCGCAGAAGGCGACCGGCGAGAAGGATGCGCTCATTGCTCTGTCGGGGCAGCTCTTTGAGCTCAAGGTCGTGGCGTGCGCGTTTGAATTCCAGTTCCTGGGCGGCTCCATGGGATCCGTCGTCGGCGAGCGCTTCAAGCGCGCGGTCGACTACAGCATCGAGTTCCGCCAGCCGCTTGTGTGCTTCTCCTCGAGCGGCGGCGCGCGCATGCAGGAGGCGCTGTACTCCCTGCTGCAGATGGCCAAGACCGCCGCGGCGCTCGCGCGCCTCGCCAAAGCCCATCTGCCGTTCATTTCCGTCATGACCGATCCCACCACGGGCGGGGTGTCCGCAAGCCTTGCGATGCTCGGGGATCTGAATCTCGCCGAGCCGCGCGCCCTCATCGGCTTCGCAGGCCCGCGGGTCATTCAGCAGACGGTGCGCGAGACGCTGCCCGAGGGCTTTCAGAGAAGCGAGTTTCTCCTCGAGCACGGCATTCTCGACATGATCGTGGACCGGCGCGACATGCGCGAACGCATCGCAGCGCTGCTGCGCATGATGCTGCAACTGCCGCCGGCCGCCGCTGCCTGAAGCGCGCGCGGCCGCGAACTCGCGTGCGCACCCTTGCCGAGTGGCTGCAGCTGCATGAGTCGGTGCATCCGAAAAGCATCGATCTGGATCTGGCGCGCGTCGGTGAGGTCGCATCCACGCTCGGCCTCCTGCCGGTGCCGTATCCGGTCATTACGGTGGGCGGGACCAACGGCAAGGGATCCACGGTTGCGCATCTCGTTGCGCTCTTTTCGGCCCTGGGCATGCGCACGGGCGCATTCACCTCGCCGCATCTGCTGCGCTACAACGAGCGCATCCGTATCGACGCTGCCGAGGCAAGCGATGCCGAGCTCATCGCAGCCTTCGAGCGGATCGAGGCGGCGCGCGCAACGACCACGCTCACCTTCTTTGAGTTCAACACTCTGGCTGCGCTCATCACCTTCGCCGCGCGCAACGTCGAGGCTGCGGTGCTGGAAGTCGGCCTCGGCGGCCGGCTCGATGCGACCAACCTCATTGACGCCGATGTCGCCGTACTCGCATCCGTCGGCATGGATCATCGCGACTACTTGGGTGATGACCTCGAGAGCATAGGCCGGGAGAAGGCCGGCATCTTTCGCGCCGGCCGGCCGGCGGTGCTCGGCTCATCCGACATGCCCGCCTCGGTGTTCGCCGCCATCGCATCTTCGGGCGCACGGGCGCTCATTGCCGGGCGGGATTTCAGCTGGAAGATTGACGGCGAGCGCTGGAGCTACCAAGGACGCGGGCACTACGCGAATCTGCCGCGCTCGGCGCTGTCGGGCGCCATCCAATACGGCAACGCCGCCACGGCCATCGCCGCGCTCGAAGCGCTCGCGCTGCCGCGCAAGCTCAATCGCGAGCTCATCGCAGGCGCACTCGCACAGGTGCGCTTGCGCGGGCGCTTGCAGATCCTCCCGGGAGCCGTCGAATGGATCCTCGATGTGGCGCACAACGAGCCTGCGGCGCGCGTGCTCGCGCAGCATCTTAAGGAGCGCCCGATGAGCGGGCGCACCTTCGCGGTGGCGAGCATTCTGCGCGACAAAGACGTGGCGGGCATCGGCCGTGCGCTCGGCGCGCAGATTGATTGCTGGATCTTGTGCACGCTTGGCGGCGCGCGCGGCTCATCCGCCTCTGAGCTCGCAACGCGTTTGGCCCCGGGCATGCATGCGCGCCTCGAGCTTGCGGACAGCATTGCCGCGGGCTGCGCGCGCGCCCGCGCGCAGGCACGGCCCGGCGATCGGGTGCTCGTGTTCGGTTCATTTCCAGCGGTCGGTTCGGCGCTGCAGTGGCTTGGGCTATACTAATTTTTTTGCGGGCGACAGGCGCCGGCGCGCCCTCGTGCGAGGGTCCAGTGACGCTTGAATCTCATCGCGTGGATCCCCATCGTGGACGTTCAGGCTAAAGACAGACTCACCGGCGCGGTCATTCTGGTGGTGCTCGTGGTGCTCGTCATTCCGGAGCTCCTGTCCGGACCCGGACATAAAGCTGCCGACGTGGCGACCCCGCCTTCGGATGAGCCGCCGCTGCGTTCCTACACGCTGGACCTGGGCGATGAGGCCCGCACGCGGCACGCGCTCTCGAGCAGCCCTGAAACTGCAGCGCCGCCGCCAGTTGCGACGGCACCGCCGGTCGCGACGGCAGCGCCGCTCGCAACGCCCGCTCCCGCGACGCCGCTGCAGGGCGCCGCGAAGGTGCCAGTGCCGGGTGCTGCGAAGGCGCCGGTGCAGAGCGCCGCGAAGGCGCCGGTGCAGAGCGCCGCGAAGGCGCAGGTCGCAGCGGCGCCGCCCGCGACGCCGCCGCCAATGCCGGAGCCTGCCAAGGCGAGCGCGGTCGCTACGAAACCTGTCGCGCCCGAAGCGGCGCCGCCGGGCGCCGGATGGATGGTGCAGCTCGGTAGCTTTGCCAGCCGCGCCAATGCCGAGCGGCTGGTGCACGATCTTAAGGCCAAGGGATATGCGGCATTTTCGACGGAGAGTGATAGCCGTGGACGACAGCTTTATCGCGTGCGAGTTGGCCCTGCGGCGGATCGCGCCTCGGCCGAGACCCTCGCCGCCAAACTTCGCGCGGCGGGCCACAGCGGCACGCTCACCCAACGTCCGTGATGCGCATCACAAGGGTGGCTCATTGACGCCGCCGAGACTACCTCGTGAGCAGCCGGACGGTCGCTCTTGTACAATGCGCGCCGCGCACGCACTGGGCGCGATCCGAGCCAGGCCATGATGAAGTCAGCCGACTATTGGGTGGTCGCAATCGTCCTTCTCATCGCGATTGTGGGATTCATGCGCGGCTTCCTGCGGGAGCTGGTGGCGGTCGTGAGCTGGCTCCTGGCGCTTTTCATCGCCTGGCATTTCGCGGCGCTGCTCGCGCCGCACCTGGGCGGCCTCCTGACCGACGAGCAGATACGCCCCTGGGCGGCGCGCGCCATCCTGCTGTTGCTGGTGCTATTCGTCGGCCATGTCGCCGCCATGTTGATCGGGCACTTCGTGCGGCTGTCGTTGTTCCGCGCCACGGATCGCTTCCTCGGCTTCGCGTTTGGCATCGTGCACGGCGCCATTGTGGTCGGTGTGCTCGCCATGATCTGTCAGCTGCTGCATCTGGATGAGGAGCGCTGGTGGCAACAGTCGCTGCTCGTTCCCTATGCGGAGCGCGTCGCCAATGGTCTGCGCACGCTCGTCGGCGACGAGCACCATCGCGTCACGCGGGTCTGACGCATCCGGAAAGCTCTCAAGCAGAGCCAAGAGGCGAGCAAGCATGTGCGGAATTGTCGGCATGGTGGGAAACAGCGCGGTCAATCAGCGCCTCTACGATGCGCTCACCGTGCTGCAGCACCGTGGGCAGGACGCCGCCGGCATCGTGACCTCGAGCGAAGGGGAGCTGTATGTGCGGAAGGGCGGAGGGCTGGTGCGTGATGTCTTCCAGCAGCACCACATGGTGGAGCTGAAGGGCAACATCGGCATTGGCCACGTGCGCTATCCGACGGCCGGCTGCGACCGCGCCTCCGAAGCCCAGCCTTTCTATGTCAACGCGCCCTATGGCATCTGTCTGGCGCACAACGGCAACCTCACGAATGCCTCGGAGCTTGCCGCCATCCTCATCCACGAGGACCGGCGCCATCTCAATACGTCTTCGGATTCCGAGGTGCTGCTCAACGTGTTCGCCTCGGAGCTGCAGCGCGTGGGCACGCCGCGGGTCACGCCGGCGGACATATTTTCGGCGCTGAACGCCGTGTACCGGCGCTGCCGCGGCGGCTACGCGGTCGTCGCCATGGTGATCGGCCATGGGCTCCTCGGCTTTCGCGACCCGCATGGCATCCGCCCGCTGGTGCTGGGACGGCGCGATACGCCGCGCGGCACGGAGTGGATGCTGGCCTCGGAGAGCGTGGCGCTTGCGGCGCTCGGGTTCAAATTCGAGCGCGACATCGGCCCGGGCGAGGCGGTCTTCATCGATGAGCAGGGACGGCTGCATGCACAGCAGTTTGGCAGCCACCTGCGGCACACGCCGTGCATCTTCGAATATGTGTACTTCGCCCGTCCCGACTCCATCATTGACAAGATCTCCGTGTACCGCGCGCGCATGCGCATGGGCGACAAGCTTGCCGAGAAGATCCTGCGCGTCTATCCGCACCACGACATTGACGTTGTGATTCCGATTCCCGATACGAGCCGCACCAGCGCGATGCAGGTCGCCTTGAAACTCGGCCTGAAGTATCGCGAGGGGTTCATCAAGAACCGCTACATCGGCCGCACCTTCATCATGCCCGGCCAGCAGCAGCGCGAAACCTCCGTGCGCCGCAAGCTCAATGCGATCGACCTGGAATTTCGCGGCAAGAATGTGCTCCTGGTCGACGATTCGATCGTGCGCGGCACGACCTCGGCGCAGATCATTGATCTTGCGCGCGAGGCGGGTGCGCGCAAGGTGTACTTCGCCTCCGCGGCGCCGCCGGTGCGCTTCCCCAACGTGTATGGCATCGACATGCCGGCGGCGAGCGAACTCGTGGCGAGCGAGCGCACGGTGGAGGAAGTCGCAAGCCTCATCGGCGCGGACTGGCTCATCTACCAGGACCTCGAGGATCTCGTGGCGGCGTGCCGGCACGACGATGCGCGCATCGAAGAATTCGACACCTCGTGCTTCTCCGGCGAGTACGTCACCGGGGATGTGACGCCTGAATATCTCGAGAGGCTCAAGCTCGAGCGCTCGGACGAGGCGAAGTTGCAGCGGCGTGACGAGCGTGAGCCGTTCAAGATCGTAAGTCGCTGAAGCTCTGTGCCAACAGGCGCGCGTGCCGCCGTGACCTTAAACGATCCTCGCCGCCAATTACTGCTTGAGCTCTTTCAGGCGGGGGTTGCGCGCGTGGCAGGCCGCCGCTGCACGGCCGACGGCTTGCGCGCTGCCGCCGCATGGCGCCCGCTCAAGGTGTGGACCGCCGCCGTCGGCAAGGCGGCATCCAGCATGGCCCTCGGCGCCAATGATGCGCTCGGCGTGATTCAGGAGCGCGTGCTCCTCATTACGAAGGATGGCCACGTGGAGCCCGAGGCGCGCGCTCTGCCCGGTGTGGAGATCTTTGAAAGCTCCCACCCGTTGCCCGATGCGCGCTCGATCGCCGCCGGCGAGCGTCTGCTGCGCTGGACGCAGGAATTGCCGCACGATGTGCAGCCTTTGTTTCTGATCTCCGGCGGCGCCTCAAGTCTCGTCGAGGTGCTCGCGCCGGGAGTGACGCTCGAGGCTCTCAAGAAAGCCAACGATGCCGGCATCGCCTCCGGAGTCGCAATTGCCGAGTTGAACGCAAATCGCACGCGACTCTCGCGCATCAAGGGCGGACGGCTGACGGCGGAGCTCCGGGGCCGCCAGGCGCGGGCGCTCTTCATATCCGATGTTCCCGGAGATGATCCGGCCGTCATCGGCTCCGGATTGCTCGGGCCGGCGCCGGGTGACAGCGATCACGTCGAGCGCACGGTGGTCGCATCCATCGACGATGCGGTCGCGGCTGCCGGCGCACTGGCGCAAAGCCGCGGCTTCTCCGTGCGCATAGTCCCCGAGCGCTTTGACGGCGATGCGCGCCGGCTCGCCGTGCGCTTCACGCACGAACTGGATCTGTACCCCGAAGCGGTGCATGTATGGGGTGGCGAGTCGGTGGTGCGCCTGCCGGCCCATCCCGGTCAGGGGGGCCGCAACCAGCATCTGGCGCTCGCTGCGGCGCGCGGCATCGCCGGCCGGCGCGACCTGCTGCTGCTTGCGGCCGGGACCGACGGCACCGACGGAGCGACCCTCGACGCTGGCGCCCTCGTCGATGGCGAATCCTGCGCGCGCATCGCCCTTGCCGAGCTCGATATCGAGCAGTGCCTGCTCAACGCCGACTCCGGGACGGCGCTGGCGCGCGCCGGCGATCTCATTCACACCGGTCCCACCGGCACCAACGTCGGCGACCTCGTCATCGGCCTCAAATGCGCTTCCTGATGATCGCGGACGATGCGCGCTTCAGCGCGCTCATCCTGCACCACGCCAGCTGCCGCTGGCCGAATGCGCGCCTCGACGTGCACAGTCCGCGCGTACAGGGCGCGGTCTCGCCCGAATTTCTCGCCCAGGGCTTTGATGCGGTGCTGGTCGCGGGCAACGGGGATGATGGCTGCGGCTTTGACTGGCTGCGCGAGGTCGGCCGCCGCCCGGGCTTTGCGCCGGTCGTCTTTCTGGGCGGCGAGGGCGGCAAGGCGGGCGCGCGCAAGGCTCGCCAGTTGGGCGCCCAGTGGGTGCTGCACCGCACGCACATCGAGCACCGCAAGCTGATCGCGGTGCTGAGCGCGGCTGCGGAAAAACAGGCGAACGCCAGGGCCGACTGGCGCACCGCCGCCGATGCGCAGGAGGCGCAGCGCTTCAGCGGCGCATTCGTGCGCGGCTATCGCCGCATCCGCCAGCTCGCAGGCGGGCGCGTCTCCGATTTGTATTTGGCCGAGAGCGAGCAGGCAGGCGCGCTCGTGGTGCTGAAGGTGGCGCGCGATCAGGAGAAGGAAAACGAGCTCGATCAGTCGTTCCGGCGCTTTCTGCAGGAGTACGAGATCGTGCGCCGCATCACCCATCCGAGCATCGTGCGCCTGTACGACCTTGGCGTGAGCGACGAGCACGCCTATCTCGTCATGGAATATTTCCGCGCCGGCGACCTGCGCAGCCGCATGAAAACGGGACTTGCGCCGCGCGAGGCGCTGCGCGTGGCCGCGGCCATCGCCGAGGCGCTAGAGGCCATCCACGCCGCGGGCATCCTGCACCGCGATCTGAAGCCGGGGAACGTCATGCTGCGCGACGACGGCACTCTGGCGCTTATTGATTTCGGGCTCGCCAAGGCTGGCGCGGTCGACATCGAAATCACCGACCGCGGGTTCATCTTTGGAACGCCCCACTACATGAGTCCCGAGCAGGGCCATGGCGAGCCCATCGATGCGCGTAGCGACCTCTACAGTCTCGGCGTCATCCTCTTTGAGATGCTGACGCGGGCGAAGCCGTTCGCCGACGAAAATCCCATGGCGATCATCTATAAACATCGCCACTCGCCCATTCCGCGCGTGCCCCCGGAGTTGGCCGCCCTGCAACCGCTCGTCGACAGTCTCCTCGCGAAGCAGCCGCAGGATCGATTGAGCGATGCGGCCGCCGCCGCCGCGGCCCTCGCGGCGATGGCGGAAAAGTTACCGGCGTAATTCGCGCAGCTCGAACTGGCCGCGCTCATACCACAGATAGCTGCCCTGCTCGTACCAGGCGCCGAGCACGATGCGTTGCGCGCGCTCGCCATCGACCTCGGTATCGTGAATGGCCGGCCGGTGGGTGTGGCCGTGGATCATGCGCCGCACCTTAAGCGCCCGAAAGCTCTTCTCCACGGCCTGTGCGTTGACGTCCATGATCTCTTGGACGACGCGCGCGGTGTGCGCCTGGCTTCCGGCGCGCGCCTGATGCGCGAGGCGCTCGCGGGCGGCGAGCGGCAGGCCGAGGAAGCGGCGCTGCCAGTCGCGGGCGCGCACCGTGCTGCGCAGCGCCTGATAGGCGCGATCATCGGTGCACAGCGCATCGCCATGCGTCAGCAGCACCCGTTCGCCATCGAGTTCGACGATGGTGGGATCGATGAGGAGTTCGCAGCCGGTGCGCCGGCAGAACTCGCGGCCCAGGAGGAAATCGCGATTGCCATGAATGATGAACGCGGCAACGCCCGCGGCCGTAAGGTCAGTCAGCGCCGCGCAGACCCGCGCCTTGGCGGGATCCGCATCATCATCTCCCACCCAGGTCTCGAAGAGATCCCCCAGGATATACAGGCCTTCCGCGTGCCGGGCATGGACGTCGAGAAAATCCAGAAACTGCTCGATCGCCTCGGGGGCACTGCCGTCCAAGTGCACGTCCGAGACGAAGAGTCGCGCCATGGCGCTAGTGCGACGGCGGACTCGGCACCGCCGGCGCGGGGGTCGCCGGTTGCGGTGCTGATGCGGGCGCGGGCGCGGATGCGGGGGCCGGGGCGGTGGCGGAACTTGGCGCGGGCGCCGCCGCGGCGACCTCTAGTTCTTCGATCTTCTGGATGATGATCGGCTTAATGGGTGCATCGGACTTGAAGGGGCCCACCGCGCTGGTCGCTACCGCCCCGATGCGATCCACCACGTCCATGCCCTCGACGACGCGGCCGAAGACGGCGTAGCCCCAGCGGGTCGGCACGGGATCTAGGTCCGGATTGTCGGCGATATCGACGTAGAACTGCGCGTTGCCGGAGTGCGGGGCATCGCTGCGCGCAAGCCCCACCGCGCCGCGCTTATTCTGCAGGCCGTTGCCGGATTCGTTGAAGATGGGATCGTGGCTGGGCTTCAGGTGCATGTCGCTTGCCGCATGCCCGCCGCCTTGAATGACGAAATTGCCGACCACGCGGTGAAAGAGCGTGTCGGTGTACTGGCCCTCGCGCACATAGCGCAGGAAGTTTGCCACCGTGAGCGGCGCCCGCTCCGGATTGAGCTCGATGACGAACTGACCCATGCTGGTCGTCACCCGCACCCGCGGCGCATTCGCGGCGAGCGCAGAGGTGAGGTTTAGAGCGAGCAATACGGCCGCAAGCCAGCGCCAGGGGTGAAATTTCATTCTTCGAATTCTACAGCAAGGCAAGACAACCTTTTGAGGGTGGGTGGCTTCCCTTACCATGTGCGCCAGCCATGACCCGGACCTTATGATTTCTCCACACATCGTCACGCGTTTCGCGCCGAGCCCGACGGGGGACTTGCATCTGGGCAATGCCCGCACGGCGCTCTTTAATGAGCTCCTGGCGCGCCACGCGGGCGGCCGTTTCCTCCTGCGGATCGAGGACACCGATGCGCAGCGCAGCTCAGAGGCGCATACCCGCGGGCTCATCGCGGATCTGCGCTGGCTCGGTCTTGACTGGGATGCGGGGCCCGACCGCGAGGATGCGCTCGGTCCGTACCGTCAGTCCGAGCGCGCCTCGATGTACGCCGCCGACTTCGCGGCGCTTGAAAAACGCGCGAGCGTCTATCCGTGCTACTGCTCGGCGCTGGAGCTGGAAGTCTCGCGGCGTGCCCAGCTTGCTTCCGGCAAGCCCCCACGCTACGCCGGCACCTGCCGCAATCTTGACGCCGCGGAGCGCGCGGCGCGCGCCGCGCGCGGCCTCATTCCGACTCTGCGCTTTCGCGTGCCCGCGGGAGAGCGCATTGAATTTGCCGACTTCGTGCACGGCGCGCAGAGTTTTCTGAGCGACGACATCGGCGACTTTGTCGTGCGGCGCGCGGACGGCACGGCCGCGTTCTTTTTCTGCAATGCCGTGGATGATGCGCGCATGGGCGTCACGCACGTGCTGCGCGGCGAGGATCACCTCGCCAATACGCCGCGCCAGCTCATGATCCTCGCCGCGCTGCAACTGCCTGCGCCCGCTTACGGACATGTGTCACTCCTCGTCGGTCCCGACGGCGCACCGCTTTCCAAACGCCACGGCGCGACGAGCGTGCGCGAATACCGCGAGCGCGGCTTCGCCGCCGCCGCCATCATCAATCATCTCTTCAGACTCGGGCATGCAAGCTCAGAGCATGGCTTTTTGAGCCTTGCCGAGATGGCGCAGGCCTTTGACGCGACGCACCTGGGACGCGCGCCGGCGCGGTTCGATGAGCAGCAGCTCCTTGTCTGGCAGAAGGATGCCGTGCATCGAATGGACGCCGTGGAACTGCGGCGTTGGCTTGGGCCGGTGCTGCCCGCGGGTCTGAATGACGCCGCGGTCGACGCCTTCATCGAAGCGGTGCGTCCCAACATCGTGCTGCCCGAGGATGCGAAGGTGTGGATCGACATCATCTTCGGCGGTCCGCTCACCCTCGCCGCGGAGGAATCCGCGGTCATCCGCAGCGCGGGCAGCGGCTACTTCAGCGCCGCCGCCGCGGCGGCCGCCGGGCGCGCGGAGCTGCCGGTGATTCTCGCCGCCGTGCGTGCCGCGACCGGGAAAACCGGGGCGGCGCTCTACAAGCCGCTGCGCTTGGCGCTCACCGGGCGGCCGCATGGTCCGGAACTTGCGCCGCTTCTGAAGGCCATGCCCGCGGGCAAGGCACGCGAGCGCTTCGCCCGCTTTGCCGAGACCGGCTCGTGATCCGCATCCATAATTCCATGGGCGGCGCGAAAGAGGAGCTGCGACCGCTTACGCCCGGACGCATCGGCATCTACGTGTGCGGCGACACGGTCTACGATCTTGCCCACATGGGCCACGCGCGCTCGAAGATCGTCTTCGATGTGGTGCGCCGCTATCTCGTGCACTGCGGCTACGAGGTCAACTTCGTGCGCAACATCACCGATATTGACGACAAGATCATTCGGCGCGCGGCCGAACTGAAGCAGCCCATCAAGGATTTCACCGAGCACTACATCGCCGAGATGCACCGCGACTACGACGCCCTCGGGATCCTGCGGCCCGATCACGAGCCGCGCGCCACCGACTATGTGCAGGGCATGATTGATCTCACGGCGGACCTCGTCGCCAAGGGTTACGCCTACGTCGCCGCCAATGGGGACGTGATGTATGCCGTTGCAGGCTTTGCCGCTTACGGGGAGCTCTCCGGCCGGCGCCTCGCGGACCTGCGCGCCGGCGCGCGCGTCGAAATCGACGAGGCGAAGCGCGATCCGCTCGATTTCGTGCTGTGGAAGCATTCGAAGCCGGGCGAGCCCGCGTGGCCCTCGCCCTGGGGGCTCGGGCGCCCGGGCTGGCACATCGAATGCTCCGTCATGGCCGAGGAGTTTCTCGGCACGCGCTTCGACATCCATGGCGGCGGACTCGATCTCAAATTTCCGCATCACGAGAACGAAATTGCCCAAAGCTGCGCGGCGAGCGGCGACACGTTTGCGCAGCTTTGGATGCACAACGGCTTTCTGACGATCGACGATGAGAAGATGTCGAAGTCACTCGGCAACTTCTTCACGGTCCGCGATGCTCTGCAGGTGGTGCGCGATCCCGAGGTGATTCGCTATTTCGTGCTCTCGAGCCACTACCGCGGGCCGATCAACTATTCCCTCGAGCAGCTCGAGCAGGCCGATGCCGCGCTCACCGGGATCTACACCGCTCTGCGCGGGCGGCACACGGATCAGCAGGCGCGCGCGAGCGAGCACACGCGCGCCTTCACTGCGGCGATGGATGACGACTTCAACACGCCGCTCGCACTCGCCGAGCTCAAGAGTCTCGCGCGCGCACTCAATTTCGCGCACGCCAATGAGCAGCAGGAGGAGGCCGGTTTGCTCGCGGCGGAGCTGCGCGCCCTCGGGGGCGTACTCGGGCTCCTGCAGCTCGATGCGGAAGGCTGGCTGCAGAAGCGCAAGCCCGCCGAGACGCTCGCGGCCGGGGAGACGGCGGCGCTGGATGCGAAAATCGATGTACTGATCGCGCGGCGCCTTGCCGCTCGCAAGCGCAGGGACTTCGCCGAAGCGGATCGCATCCGCGACGAACTTGCGCAGGCGGGAGTCATCCTCGAGGATGCGCCTGGCGGCGCGACGACCTGGCGCCGCAAGTGACGCCGTCGCCCCGGCACTGACGGCGGTGCCAACCCGGCGAGCGTCGTCATTGCGCCCTTGGTTGGATTTGACCCTATGTGCTATCGCCTTGGCTACGGGGGCGGTTTCTTTGATCGGACCCTTGCGGCGCTCCTGCCAAACGCGTAGGAGGTAACGCCGCGGCGGCGCCATGGGTCGTTAGAACCGGCGCGTCTCCGAAATAGGTCGCTCCATGGATAGCGAGCGGCTGGCTGCGGGGCTCGATCGGTGAGGCGAGAAAATCGCTACCTCCTCGCGCGTCATCGTTTCTTCATCACAATCAGAAAATGATCGCCCATCGCGCGCAGCAGCGGCCAAGAGGCTACCTTGCGATCCAGGCGCCACAATCGATCGTAGGCAGCCGCATGGCGTTCACGCACCCACGTCAGGTACGGCGGCGGCGCAAACACGCACAGGCCGCGATAGTGCGCGAGTGTGAAATGCTCTCGGAATGCGCGATAGAACTCGCGCGGCTGGTAGTAGCGGGTCCAGATGGTGTGGTTGTTCATCCCCACCGGCACGAACGAGCGCGCATAACGCACCTTTACTCGTGCCCAGCGACCTTTGCTCAGGTAATACGCAATCTCCCATGGGCAGACGCGCCCGATGATCGTGAAAACGAGCGTACCGCCGGGCTTTAGCAAACGCGCACATTCGTGCGCCATCACAGACAACTCGGGTACGCAGTTGAGAGCACCGAGATTGGAGTACGCGCCATCGAATGCCTGGTCGCCTTCCAGGCGCTGCAGTTCATGCGCGCCGAGGGCGAGCGCCTGAACTCTCTCGCTCACCCGTTCACGCGCGGCGCGAATGTGCGTCCGCTCGACCATTTGCGGCGACCAATCGGTCGCCGTCACGCGATGCCCGCTACGCGCCATGCGCACGGCATCGAGCCCCGTGCCGCAACCAAGGTCGATCAACCGGCTGCCGTTGCCGAAGGTAGCATCCAGGCAGCGCCACATCTCATTGCGCATGTCCTGGATCAGGGGATTGTTGCCGCGCGGACCGTCGTAGTCGGCGGCCACGCTGTCAAACGCCTGCTGGGTGTCGTGCAGCTGCGGTGCGGCAGGAGAGTCCGGCGCTGGACACGGAGGGGATCGAATGTTCATAGTCTATTAAATTCCAGCATAGCGTAACCTGCCGCCATTGACACGGCGCTCCCGCGCATGACTCATACGACCGACTCGCTCCGACCCGACATCGCGGTCGATCCATTTCAGGAACGCTCGCCCGCGCGCGCGCGCCGCCGCATGCAGATCCTCGGCGCGCAATTCGATTTCGAAAGCGGCAGCCGGCATCTTTTGGGTCTCGTCGATTCGGCATACTCGGGTCTGCCGCAGCACCGGCTCGGCGGAGCGGTACCCGAACTGCGCATAACGCTTGACGCGACCCCGAGTGCGCGCCCGGGCAGCTCACGCGAGCCGCCGCTCGGCATGCTCTCCGGCGCAGGTTTTCTGTGCGGCGCGACGGCTCGCTCGAACTTCGTGGTGATGGCGCCGGCAGCGCGCAGCGCACTCGTCGTCGTGCCCCAGGAGATGCTCGGAAATGACTACCGCATCCGCTACGAGCTCATCGAGTTTGCAGTCTTTACCCTCGCGCAGCGTGTGCAGGGACTCGTGCCGCTGCACGCGGCGTGCGTCGGCCGCGCCGGGCGCGGGCTCTTATTGATGGGCGGCAGCGGCGCGGGCAAGTCCACGCTGGCGCTGCATTGCTTGCTGGCAGGCTTTGAGTTCGTCTCGGAGGACAGCACCTTTGTCGCGGCGGACTCAATGAGCGCAACCGGCGTCGCAAACTTTTTGCACCTGCGGGCGAATTCGCTTAGGTACCTGCGACCGGGCGCCGCGGCCGCGATGATCCGCAAGTCCCCTGTCATCCGGCGGCGTAGCGGTGTGGAGAAGTTCGAGGTGGACCTTCGACGCACGGGCTACCGGCTCGCTGCGGCGCCACTGAAGCTCGATGCGCTCATTTTCATTTCGAAGGAACCTGCCGGGACCCGGACGCTCCTCGAGCCGCTGCGCAGGTCCCGCGTGCTGGAGTATTTGGTCGCGAGTCAGCCGTACGCCGCGAGCCTGCGCGAGTGGCGTGCCTTTAAAAAGAATGCGGCGCGGCTTGACGCATTTGAGATGCGCAGAGGGCGGCATCCGCAGGAAGCCGTTGCGGCATTGCAGGTCCTGCTCGCCAATAGAGGAGGCCGTTAGAGCGCAGCAAGCGGGATGCTAACGCACCCCGCCTCGCAGCGAGGCGGGCAGCGCCCCGCCGGCGTCCGCTTCCATTGTCTGGATGTGTTTAAGGGCCGGCGCTAGATACGCTGTGCCGGTTGCACGAGTGCCGCACTATCTAATCGTATAAACGCCGGAATGGACCAAGCTACTCGTATATCCGGGCGCGACCGCGATCGCCTTCAATGTCTCATTGGCGCTGACGCCAATCGGGCCGGAGTACACCAACGACGATGCAGTCGGCACCGACCCGTCGGTGGTGTAGTAGATGACGGCGCCGCTCGTCGTATCGGTGATGTTGACCGACTGCGTGGCGCGGTACGTGCCTGGCGCGGGCATGAAGCTGGGCGCGGCGGTTCTCACTTTGTACGCCGCCGTCGTGACGGCACTGGTTGCGTTCGTGCTCGCGACTGCGATGGCCTTTAACGTCTCATCGGCGCTCACGACGACTGGGATGGCGTACCTTAAAGACGAGGTGGTCGGCACCGAGCCGTCGGTCGTGTAATAGATGGCGGCGCCGCTCGTTGCATCGGTGATCGTGACCGACAGCGCGGCGGAGTAAGTGCCTGGCGCGGGCGTGAAGCCGGGCGTGGCGGTCTTGACCTTGTATGCGGCGGTCGCGACGTTACTGGGTGCATAAGCGCTTGCGACTGCGATGGCCTTCAACGTCTCGTCGGTGCTGACGCTGACCGGGCCGGAGTACACCAACGACGAGGTGGTCGGAACCGAGCCGTCGGTGGTGTAGTAGATGGCGGCGCCGCTCGTCGCATCGATGATCTTGACTGATTGCGCACCGGGATAAGTGCCTGCCGCGGGCGTGAAGCTGGGTGTGGCCGTCCTCACCTTGTACGTCGCCGTGGCGACGTCACTGCTCGCGTAAGAGCTTGCGACTGCGATGGCCTTCAACGTCTCGTCGGCGTTCACGCTGAGCGGGCCGGAGTACACCGACGACGACGTGGTCGGCTTGGAGCCGTCGGTCGTGTAGTGAATGACCGCACCGCTTGTCGCATCGGTGATCTTGACCGACTGTGCGCCGGGGTAAGTGCCTGAGGCGGGCGTGAAGCTCGGCGTGGCAGTCCTGATTTTGTAGACAGCTGTCGCGACGGCACTGGTCGAATAAGCGCTTGCGACCGCGATCGCCGTCAACGTCTCGTCGGCGCTCACGCTGACGGGGACAGAGTACTTCAAAGACGCAGTGGTCGGCACCGAGCCGTCGGTGGTGTAGTAGATGACGGCGCCGCTCGTCGCATCAGTGATCGTGACCGACTGCACGCCGGGGTAAGTGCCTGCCGCGGGCATGAAACCCGGAAGTGCCGCGGCAATCTGGTAAGCGCCGCTGCCGACCGCGCTGTATTGTCCGCTTGCGACCGCGATCGCCGCGAGCGTTTCGTCGGCGCTCACACGGACCGGGCCAGAGTACTTCAAAGACCCAGTGCTCGGCACCGAGCCGTCGGTGGTGTAGTAGATAACGGCACCGACGGTCGCATCGTTCATGGTAACCGACTGCGCCGCGGGGTAGTTGCCGGGAGCGGGTGTAAATACCGGCGTGGCCGTCAAAGCTGTGGCGCCCGGGCTTGCCACGTAGGTCCAATTCAAGATGGTTTCGACCGCCCCCGCGGCGTGCGTACCGGCGGTAAAGCCGGCATACGCCGTGTTGCCGCCGACGAGCGTAGGAATATTGACACCGGTGGAGGTCGTAAAACTCACGCCCGACACGGTATCGATCAAAGTTAACGTGAGCGTCGTTCCGTCATAGGTGAGGTGCGCATGCAGGATATGCGGGCCGAGGAGATTCACCGTCGCACTCATGTCAGCAGCAGGCACCGTCGGCGCGGCGCCGTTTGTGTAGAAGCCGCTGGAGTCAATGCCTTCGCCGGCGTTGTCGTACACGTCGAACTTGACGGCGATGCTGGACGCGATCCCCTGATAGCCGAGACCACCGCCTGCGCCGCCGAGCGCGTACAACCCTCCCGGTGCGTTCTGAAGTGTGAAGGTAAGGCCGTCGGCACCGGAGGATGTCTCCTGAATGCTGAAGTAAAAGTCGGTCGTGAATGCCTGCACGTTGACAGGCGTCGCATTCCAAACTGCGCTGGCGTTATTCCCGCTGCCGCTAGCGCTCAACTGCAGCGCATTGTTCGCAAGCCCCGCACCGCCTACTAAGCTCAAGCCGGTTGTAGAGCCGAAGCCGGCCGCGTCATTGACGAGAATCGTCGCACCGCTGACGATCGTGTAAGCGGTCGATGCGACGGCGCTTGCGGAATAACCAGGCGCCAACGCGATGGCGCTGATCGTTGCGCTGGCACTGACGTTAATGGGGCCAGAGTAGAGCGCCGAAGCGAGAGTCGGGATCGAGCCGTCGGTCGTGTAGTAGATCTGGGCGCCGGGCGTGGCATCATTGATCGTCACGGACTGCGGGCCGGCATAAGCTACCGCTGCGGTTGCGAACGTGGGAAGGGCCGTCTGGCTGTTGGTATAACTGCCCCACGCCTGGTTGCTCGCTGCCAACCCGGGAGCGACGGCGACTGCATTGATCATTTCGTTAGACGCAACTGTAATGGATCCGCTGTAAGGCGTTGACGCCGTCGTCGCGGGGGATCCGTCGGTTGTGTAATAGATGGCGGCGTTCGGCGTGGCGTCCGTAAGTGTCACGTTTACCGAGCCAACGAAGGATGCGGAACCCGGAGAAATGATGGGCGTGCTCGTCTGCGAGCCGCTGAATAATCCGAAGACGTCAATCTGATTCGACGTTCCGACATACACCATGCCATTGGCGATCGTCGGCACGGAAAAATGAGCCGCCGGACCAGGAGTGTCACGCGCGGGGTTAGTGGCACTGGAATAAAGCGTCGTCGCCACGTTGCCCGCGTCATGCGCCTCCAGGATCGCAGGGCCGCCAGTTGCGTAGGCATCGGCATCAATAGTCCACACTATTCCCTGCGTGCTGCCGTTGGCCGAAATCGACGGCGTGGCGCCGGGAAATGCAGATTGTTCCACGGACTCGGTGGGCGTAGTGGCTAGCAACCCGTTGCTGAGCGCAAATGCCTTCAAATAGTCGTATTTTCCCCAATAATAGATGTTGCCATTCCAATACGCGGGCGAGCTCCAAGCACCGTTGTTGCCCACGGCCCTCGACAGCGATTGCACAACCTGGTTCGCTGTCGTGCTATACCCACCTAGGTTGTCACGATTGAGCAGGAAGAGGGTGCCCAATTTGCCAGTTTGCACGAGCAAATGCGGATAGGCTCCGGTGGTCTGGGTAGGTAGAATCATCACGCCGCCGGATCCCTGGTCCTTATCCTCGGGATAGAGGATGGCTTGATTGGAAGGCGTGAAATTGTCTGTGACGGCTGGCACGCCGTTGGTCAAATCGAGATTCACGATGCTGTCGCCGAAATCCATGTTGTTCGCGTACGGAAATGTGGCGGTGAAATCCCCATTGCCGGAAGCGACAAACATTCTGCCGAAGGGATAGTTGACGGCATCCAGCTGATCGGCCGCCAGGCCACCGCCCGAGATCCAAACGCCGCCGCCGTTGCCGTTCGGCGTCACACAGAAAATCCCGGTCTGGGCGAGGCTCCGGGCGTCATATCCAACGATCCAGCCGTGCCAGGTAGTCTCGTAGTCTTCATTGGCTGAGCCGAAGCTGGCGTAAACGACGCCATTGAGGAGAAGTAGTCCGGTGTGGGAGGAAAGTTTAAGTGCCGTCAGCAGCACCAGCCCTCCAACAGCGTCAACAGCTGTACCCGGAACGCTGCCCTCGATCAGTACCGGACCAAGAAATTTCTCCGCCCCGGTCGTCACGTCGAGGGCATGCAAGCGGAAAATCGACGCACCGCCCTCAAAACTCTCGCTCACAACGTAGAGCGTACCCCCGACGGGATCGATTACCGGAGTGCTCAAGGTGCCTAAGTTGCCAAAGGAGGTTGCCCCTGCAGAGGCCCCATGCGCCGTGTCGAGCAGCGATATGCTCCATAACGCAGTCGCGTTGGCACCGGTGTTCGAATTTGCATCAAAGGCGTAAACGAGGTCGTTTTGGGTAGCGACAAACACAACGTTGTGAGTTGCCCCGTTGATCGTGATTCCAGACAGATACAGAGGCTGCGTGCGGATAGGACTTGCTACCGGCTGCGAAAAGAGCAGGCCGAACTGCGCGGCATTCACATTGGCAGTCGTAAGGATTGTTTCGTTCAGATTCTGGCCCGTCCGACCCACATCATTCTGCTCGGTTGTCACATTGACTTGCGCGCTTGCCATGGGGGCTGCCGACAGGCAGGCGGCGCCCAAAGCCGCCGCCACAAGCAGCGCGTAATGCGCAGAGCCACGCCGCGATGGAACGGCGCAGCCTTCACTACACGAAGCCGTCCCCTTTGTGACATCCATGAGCATCGCAGTCCCGTTGTTAGTCATTTTCTCTATGGCTGGCGTGCAAGCCTTCGGCAGCTCGTGCCTGCCTGACGACTTCGCGGGAGGCGAGGATCGCATTCTTCAGGGCGCCATGTTGCGCCGCGCCATTGCCGTAGTGATGAATGCCTTCACACCGAAAATCCGCGCGAATGCTGATCCTGACCGAGCGATTACCGCGATTGCAAATAATTGTTTGCCGATAGCGTGTTCCAAATCGCTCGATCTGACAATAAGCCAGACTTGCTGCGCCCTTGACGAGTTGAACCTGGAGGGTGCAAGCGGGCACAAACAGGGTCGATTATTCCTGTACCAATCCCATGAGAGTCGCATTGGTGGTCCCCGGGGGCGTTGACCGCTCCGGCGAATATCGCGTAATTCCGGCGCTGCTGGCGCTGATAGGACGGCTTGCGCTGCATCATGACGTCCAGGTCTTCGCCCTGCGCCAAGGAGAGCATGCGGACAGCTGGGATCTGGCGGGTGCGCACGTGCATAACATTGGTTCGTCCCACACACGCCTGCGCGCAGTGCGCGCCATCTGCAACGCGCATCGTTCCTCCCGGTTCGACCTGGTGCACGCAATATGGTCGGGACCGTGCGGGCTGGTGACGGTTACGGCGGCCAAGATACTCGCCATCCCCAGTCTCATTCATATCGGCGGAGGCGAACTAGTTAGTCTGCCGGGAATCGGCTACGGCGGAAGCCTGAGATGGCGCAGCCGCTTGCGGGAGAAACTTGTGCTGCGCACGGCATCCGCGGTCACCGCGGCGAGCGCGCCGGTGCTGCAGGCGCTCGGACACCTGGGCGTGACGGCGCAGCGTGTACCGCTCGGGGTTGATCTGCGCTCCTGGCCGCCGCGCGCGCCGAGGCTGCGAAGTCAGGGTGCGTGTGCGCGGCTGATCCATGTTGCAAGCCTCAACCGGGTGAAAGACCAAACGACGCTGCTCGTTGCGCTTGCGGAGCTTGCCAGATCGGGCACGCGCTTTGAGATTGACATCGTCGGTGAGGATACGTTGGGCGGCGAGGTGCAGGCGCTCGCCAGTCGCTTAGGGATTGCCGGCAGCATAAATTTCCGCGGCTTCGTGCCGCAGCGCGACCTGCGCGCGCTGGTCGCAGTGGCCGATCTCATGATCATGGCGTCGCGCCACGAGGCAGGCCCAATGGCAATGCTGGAGGCCGCCGTCCTCGGAGTACCGACGGTGGGAACTGCGGTAGGCCATATCACTGAATGGGCGCCCGGCGCCGCCACTTGTGTGCCTGTCGGCGATGCGACGGCGCTGGCGCGCGCGATTGGCGCGCTGTTAAACGATGAGGAACAGCGGCTGCGTATCGCGCACGAAGCTCTGCAGCGCGCCACGCGCGAGGATGCCGACTTCACGGCGCGGCGTTTTCAAACGCTCTATGACGGGCTCACGGCGCCACGGTAGCTCGTGCGCTCTCAGCGCGGTCCTGCAAGGCCATGCGCACCGGGCGCAACGTCTCCGCTCTCACCTGACGCGCGATCAACCAGCGCAAAATCCGCCGGCCTTGCGGCAAGCGCGCCCATGGATCCTCGGCGGCACACGGTTGGGTGACGGCGATGACTTCACGCATCGCGCGCACTTCGGCATTCGGCACGAGACGCCGCCCGGCGTAGGCAAGCATTTCGCGAAGCGACTGTGCCCACTCTATTCCCGGAAAAGCACTGATCCAAAGATAAGAGAACGACACGTCCGTGAGGCTGCGGCGCCGACACGCCTGCCGCAGGAGCCAGGGACATCCGGCGCCAACAGGCACGAGAATCCGCTGCGCTATGCACCAATAGTAGCGTGCGGTCAGCGACAGAGGAGGCAGCGCCCACCACATCCGTTTGTCCTGCGCGTTGCCGCGATGCAGGAACTCGTCCCAGTCCTCATCTGTCATGAGCGCCGCCAAGCGCGCGATATCGTGCAGATTGATCAGGCGCAGCGCCCGGAACACCATGGCGCCGGATGCGTGCAGCACTAGATGCGTCATGAGAGCCGCTCTCGACGGATAGCCGTTGAGACCGGGCCGCAGTTTGTGCGCGAACATTTGTGCCGATATGTCCACCGCGCGCAGCGGCAGGATCTCGCGGATGCGGGTATGCAGTTCGATCTTCATGGCGTTGTCGGCATGCTCGCCGAATGCCGCCGACGTGCGCGCCTCGCGAGGCTCGAAGACGCGGTGCTTCCACGTCGCATAGGTTTCGCGAAACCCAAGCGCCTCGAGGAGCCGCGCGACGCGCTCGGAGTCCTTCTCATGTGCGAGGAGATCGATGTCCGCCATGGGCCGCTCACCGGCAGCATAGAGGCCGATGGCGTGCAAAGCTGTGCCCTTCAGCCCCATGAGAGCGATTCCGCAAGCACGCGCGCGCACATCGATGAGATGCAGTAGTTCGCTCATGCGCTCTTGCCGCCGTGCCGTCTGCGCGCGTTGCTCGCTGAGAAATTGTGGCCAGCCGGCCGGCCCGCGCCAGCGCAGGACACCCGCAAGCAGCGGCGACACGCCGTGCATGGTCGCGGTCGCACGGGCGACGCGCCACTCGAACTCGGACCACTCGGGCGCGGCCTCCCGCGGCCGTGCAAGCTCGGTGGCGAGAGCCTCCGTAGTCTTACGCAATGCCGCCTGCATGGCGATGCGTGACGGTTCGATGACCTGTCCCTGGGATGTAAGGCCGTCGCTCACGGCGCGTCGCGTCGAGCGAGCCGGTTCATGCGTTCGCGGTAGCGGCGCTCATCACCGGTGCAACATTTCGGCAAGCGCATCAACTCATTGCCGCCGGCGTGCCCGCGTCCGGGTGCACGCGGTAGCGTTGCTCGCTTGAGATCAGGTGCGCCCAGCGACGCTCGAGCGAGCGCCGCTCGCGCTGGTAGTCGACGGGGCGCCTGTGTTGCTGCAGCTTCTCGACAGCGACCAGATCATGCAGCAGGTCGCGAATCGTGCGGTAGAAGTCCGAAGCGTAAGTGCCCTCGAACATCATCTCCAGATCATTGCTTTGCTGCCAGTGGGTCTTCGCCTGGAGCTGATCCCTGACGAGTTCGTAGAACTTCGTGCCCGGCAGCGGATACGAGACGCTGACGCCTATGTCGTCGGGTCGGGCGCGCTCGACAAGGCGGCGGGTGGCGAGAATATCTTGCAGATCCTCGCCGAGATAGCCCAGCTGGATGAAGAGCCCGACGCGAATGTCCTGTGCTCCAAGGCGTTCGCGGGCGATCGGGATGTCTTCGACCTGTGTGCCCTTGTTCATCGCATCGAGGATTTTCTGGCTGCCGCTCTCGGCTCCCAGCCAGACTTCTCGGCAGTGCGCGTCCTTGAGCGCGCGCGCCATGGCGTCGCTCATGAGGTCCGCGCGCGACTGAATCGTAAAGGGAATGGATCCGTGTGCTCGATGCACCGCGGCGGCGAACTCTGTCACCCAAGCAACGCGAAAACCAAATATGTCATCGGCGAACCATATGTGATCGGGATTGAACGCCTGCTTCAAATAAGTCATTTCGGCGGCCACGTCCGCCGCGGGGCGCTGCAGGTAACGGTTTCCCCAGATCGGTTTGGCGCACCAGTTGCAGCGGAAGGAGCAGCCGCGCGACGCCGCCATGTTGAGGCTGAAGTAACCGTGAGCGGCGCGCCATAGCGCACGATACCGTTCCACGTCGATGAGGTCCCAGGCGGGGCGCTCTGTGGCAGAGGCATGCACGGGCGGCGCCTTCAGGCTTGTTGCAATGATGGAGTTGTCGACCATTGCCGCAATGCCCGTAAGACCCGCTACCAGCGCGGACGTGGGCAGACGCACGCAGGCATCGAGCCTTTCGAGAAGGGCGCTCAAGGTGGTGAGGCCTTCGCCGATGAGGACCACTTCGGCTCCCGCCGCCAGGTAGGCCTGCGGCGCGTCGGAAGCATCGGATCCCGCGACGATGACGCGGGCGCCGGCGCGGCGTGCGCTTGCGACCATCCGGCAGGCAGCGGCGCGCATCGTGCTCAGGCACATTTTACTCAGGAAATTGTAGTTGTCCTCGTACAGCACCGCGATCTGCGGGGCGTCGCGCCGCAATTGAGCGTCGTAGTCTTGCGTGTCCTGCGCGAGCATCGCATCGAATAGAGTCACCGCGTGTCCCGAGCGGCGCAGCAGCGCGGCCACCTGCAGTGTGGCCAACGGCGGATACGGCTTTGCGCGCTCCCATTGCTTCTGGTCAAACCGTAGGAAGTACGAATGTCCAACCAGAATCGAAAGCATGCTCTTGAGCGCTCCGGGCCTTTGCAGGTGCGACGTCCGCAGTCGCGCTCGCGCTGTTGCAAAGGCGCAGGGCGCATTCCGATGAGAGTCTTCTCCGGTCTGTGCCTGCGGCGGCGGATTAGGTTCAACCGGGCCTGGAATTCTCAGGGCGGTGCTTGCCGCGCGCCGCCGTATTCATAGAGTCGCCTGCGCGTGCGGCTTTGCCGCGACAGCGGAACTATCTTTTTGTGGCATCGAAACCGTGACTGGAAGCTGCGGGTACCTACCCGCAGATTTCTCGGCGCGCGAGCCATCGGCATGCTATGGAACGGACCACCACGCGGACTTTCTTTGCTTGCGATCCTGGCGATCGCGGGCTGTGCGGGCAATGGCGCGGGATTGGACCAGAATGGTCAACCCATCGGGTCCGAAGCCAGCGGCTCAAATGGACCGCTGACCGCCGACCTGCAATCGATCCAGGACAACGTATTTACCCCTATCTGCACGCGCTGCCATATCGGGGCAAGCGCGCCGGAGGGGCTGCGCCTGGATGCCGCCGACAGCTATAACCTTCTCGTCGGTGTGCCAAGTGCGGAAGTCCCGAGTTTGCTGCGCGTCATGCCGGGTGATCCGGATGAGAGTTATCTCGTCCTGAAGCTGCAGGGTAGCGCGGGAATCGTCGGCGGCCAGATGCCGCTCGGGGGTCCCTATCTGCCGCAATCCGCCATCGATGCGATCCGGCAATGGATCACGAATGGGGCGCCAAATCCGGCCACCATGGGCGCAAGCGCGAGCCGCGAATCCGTCCGGGCATTCTCCATAGTCGGCACTGCACCGCTTGACGGCGCGCACGTGTCAGCACCCCTCAAGCAGATCGTCGTTGCCTTCAATCATGAAATTGACGCATCGCTCGTCAATGAAACGAATATCGCATTGGAGCGGATTGATCTCGCCGCCACCACGGCAATGCAGACAGTGCCGATCGACGCCGCGCTCGCAACAGGAAATCCAACCGTCATCGTCATTCAGCCGCGCGCCGCCCTTGCTCCTGGGTCGTATCGCGTAAGCGTGCGCGGCACTGGCGGCGGTGCCCTGGCGGATGTCGATGCCACGGCGCTTGAGTCTGATCATGCGTTTGCATTTGCCGTAGAAGCCGCTCCATGAGAGTCCGCCAATTTCGAGCGGCGCTTGGCAGCTTGGTGATCCCGCTCTTGTTACTCGCCTGCCCCGCGCATGCGGAGCCCTATCTTGCGGTGGAAACGGGACTCAAGTGTGGTCAGTGCCACGTCAATCCGACCGGCGGCGGCCTGCGCACCGCCTTTGGGGATGCGTTCGCGCAGGGCGTCATGCCGCAGCACCATCTAGATACCGGCGCCGACACCTGGGTGGGGGAAATCAACCGGTTCCTGAGCGTCGGCGGCGACCTGCGCTTTGACGGCCAATATCAAACGGTACCGGGCAGTGCCTCAGTCGACTCCTTCGCTCTGGAGCAGGCACGCATCTACCTCGATGCAACGGTCATCCCCAATCGCCTCGCGGCATATGTGGATGAGCAAGTGGCTCCGGGCGGCGCGCTCAACCGCGAAGCGTATGCCATGTACTGGTCGGCTTCCCACGAATGGTATCTGAAGGCGGGACAGCTGTATCTGCCCTTCGGCCTGCGGCTGCAGGACCAGACCGCATTCATTCAAACGACCTCGGGCATCAGCATGACGACGCCGGATCAGGGCGTGGAGGTTGGCTGGGAACACAAGGCGTGGGATGCGCAATTTGCCGTGAGCAACGGCACGGCCGCAGGCCCCGAAGTCGATCATGGCAAGCAGTACAGCGGCCAGCTCATCTACGTCGAACCGCAGTGGCGGCTGGGATTGGGCATGAATGTCAATGACGCGGCCGTGGGCAGCAAAAACGCTGTGGCGCTATTTGGGGGGCTGAAGACTGGCCCGATTGCATGGCTCGCGCAGGCCGAATTGGTGGATGACAAGAGTATTCCCGACGACGGCGGCCGGATGCTGGCAACCCTGCTCGAGGCAAACTGGCTCCTGGCGCGCGGCAACAATTTGAAGATTACGAGCGAATTCCTCGACCCCGACCGCAATGTGGCTCATAACGAGCAGACACGCTGGAGTTTGGTGTACGAGCTGACGCCGATTCAGTTCCTGCAGCTGCGCGCGGGGGTGCGCTACTCGGACGGCATCCCGCAGGATGATTCCGAGCACGTACGGCTCTACTTTGTTGAAGTGCACGGCTTCTTCTGAGAAAGCCGCGACGGCGCACATGTTCGACCGCCCGACGCCTCTTTATCCACGACGACTGAGTCCCGGCTCAGCGGGCCTTCTCGGCGACACACCGGCGCGCGACTACGTGCGAAAATTACAGCTATTCAACTCATTCGCCGCACCCGAGCTTCGCGCTGCGATCGCAAGCCTCGACCTTAGGGCCGGGATGCGCGTCGTCGATGCGGGGTGCGGAACCGGCGCGGCGCTTCCATGGCTTCTGCAGGCGGTTGAGCGCGGTGGTCTGGTCGTCGGCTTTGATCTTGCAGCCGCCCACGCCCAGGCTGCGCACGCCTGCACGGCTGCGCACGCGACGGTGCTGCAAGCCGACCTCATGAAGCCGCCGCTCGCTCGCGCCGGGTTCGATCTCATCTGGTCGGTCAACACGATCAACCATCTGCGCGACCCGTTGCAGGGCGTTCGCACGCTTGCGACGCTGCTGCGCCCGGGCGGGCGCATCGCCTTCGGCCAAAGCTCGTTCGTGCCCGACATGTACTTTGCCTGGAATGCACGACTCGAACGAATGACCAATGAGGCGGTGCGTCAGTATTACCTTGAGCGCTATGGCCTCGATGAACGCGCGCTTGCGAACGTCCGCGGCCTCCTTGGACTCCTGCGCCGCGCACAGTTGCGTAATGTCAGCGTGCGCACCTGCATGATCGAGCGCGTTTCTCCGTTGGCGAGCGAAGATGAGGCCTACATTCTCGAGGCGATCTTCCGCGGCACCTGGGGCGAGAGGCTGCGGCCCTACCTTTGCGGTGAGGACTTCGCTGAGCTCGGACGTCTGTGCGATCCACTGCATGTGCAGTTCGCCCTGCGCCGGCCGGATTTCCATTATCTGCAGAGTTTCACGCTCGCCGTGGGCGAGATCGCGTAATGCCGGGCGGCACTTCCCAAAGGGTCATCACGGGCGCGGAATACGTCCAGCAGATCACCGCGCTTGAATCGGACCGGCGCGCGCGCGCAGCATTCTTGGATCTCGCGCTTCAGATTGCGCCGCCGGGCGCTGCGCTCTTCGATTTCGGAGCAGGGCCTGGTATCGATGCCCGGTTCTATGCAGAGCATGACCGCAGCGTCGTGGCATACGATGTTGACGCCAAGATGTGCGAGTTTTTTGCCGAACACTGCCGCGATCTCATCGCCGCCGGCAGCGTCACGCTTGAGACGGGGACATATCCCGACTTCCTCGCCCGCCACCGCGCGGATGGCGGCCGCGCCATTGATCTTGTGACGTCAAACTTTGCGCCGCTCAACCTGATCGGCGACCTCTCCGAGCTGTTTGCGACCTTCCATGCTCTCACCGGACCGAGCGGTCGAGTGCTGGCAAGCGTTCTAAACCCGTATTTCATCGGCGATCTGCGCTACGGCTGGTGGTGGCGGAACGCGCCGCGGCTGTGGTGGAACGGCCGCTATTCGGTACTGGGCGCTCAAGCGCCCATCATTCGGCGGCGGCTCGCAGACTTCGCGGCCCAAGGCGCGCCCTACTTCAAACTCGAACGCGTCATTCGCGGCCTACCATCCAATGAGACGCAACAGTTGATCGGCGGCCAGCGTCACTCGTGGATGTACATGACTACATGCCGGTTTCTGTTTCTTTTGTTCCAAAAGCGCGGCTTTGGAAATTAGCTGCGCTGCAATGGATTTCAGGCGTGGCGCCGCCGCTCACCCTGGCGAGCGCAGTGACGCGATAGGCTCCGGCAAGACCCGGCTTCGCAGCGGCGCCTGCACGGCCGCGCGCAGAGATTTGCGCTTGCGCTTAAGAAACGGTCGCTCGACGAGCCACCAGGATGCCGTGCCAAGGCCGAGCGATATGGCTAGAGCGGCCAATGCAGACAGGAAGCCGCCGTGCACGCCGAACAGCAGCATTAGATTGAGCACCAGTGCGTGATAGATATAGGTGCCGTAGGAGACGTCATTGTGGCGCAACAGCCGGTCCGAGAGGGCAGGCAGCGATATCGCGCACGACAGAACGAGTCCAGCCAAGGGCAGCAGAAATAATGGGCTGATGTCTGCGCTGCCGACGTATATGTGCAGCCGCTTCGTAACAACGCAGAGCAAAAGGTAGCCGAGGAGCCACCAATGCGTGCGGCGCGCGAGCCAGCCGCGCAGGGAAGTCCAATGTCTTTGCATCAGCACGCCGACGAGAAATATCCACAAGTACGGCGCTGCGGTCTCCACCAGGAACGTATGTTCTGGAGGAGCCGGCAGAAGTGATGGACGGCAGTACACGAAGTGAAGGACGAGACTGCCTGCCAGCACGCCGAGCAGAGCCAGATCGCCGCGCCGCTGCCGCAGCCGGAATGCTGCATACATCAGCGGCAGTAGCAGATAGAACTCCAGCTCAATTGGAATCGTCCAGAGACTGCCGTTGAGCGAGCCCATGCCCACCGGCTGCAGAAAATCGGGACCGAATTGCTGGTAGAGGCTCATCTGCGCGCCCCACCAGGCAAGCCACTCGTGCGTCGATACCGGACCCAAGACACCGACGCCGGCAATCAATATCACGCCGACGCTCGCCGCCAGGCACACCCACAGCGCGGGGAAAATGCGCAGGCACCGGTTTCTATAATAGTCACGCAGCGAATTAGAGCGTTCGTAGGACTTCGAAATCAAAAAGCCGCTGATCACGAAAAAAATCGGCACACCGGGAAACATGCGCACGCCGAGGTTGAAAAAAGTGGCATCTACCCCGTACAACTTGAAGGCGGTCATCGTATGCACGATCGCCACTTGCAGGGCAGCGAGCAGCCGGATGAGGTCAAAGTTATTGATCCGCCAATCATTCGCCGGGGATACAGACTCGATTCTCATGAGCGCCGCTAGCCCCCGTGCGCGATCTCGCGGTGACGATAGCGGCGAATCACTGCTTGCACGGCCGCCGGCGCAAATGCCTTGGCCGTCGCCGCCAATGCGCCGAGCCACCATTCACGGTGACGCCAGGAGTACGGCACGCTAGAGAGGAGCGTAGCAAGGACGTTGATGCGTTCGCCTGAGGCTGCCTGGCTCTTCGCAAGGCCGGTAGCCATGGCGACCCGCAGCTTGCGTAGCAGGGCGGCGTGCTCGGCGCCGGCGCCAGCGCGCGCCGCCTTGTCGAAGACGCGTCTGCGATCCTGCCATGCGGCAATGTCGCTTCCGGAATGCTGGCCGTGGCGGCGTACCAAGGTGAGAGGTTCGTCTACGCCGTCGATTTCGCCGTGCGCCGCCAAGCGCAGCCAGAGCTCGTCGTCTTCGCACATCACGAGTTCTTCATCGAATCCCCCGAGCTCGCGCAAGAGCTGCCGCGACACGATTACGCTCGGCAGGGCGATGACCGTTTCCTCCTTCAGAAGCTTCTCCAGAATCCAGCCGCCCGGGGCTGGCCAGTCCGTGATGTTTGCCGAGGCACGCGGATGACCCGTTGCGTCCAGTTGGGCAAACCTCGTGTAACTCCATTGGCGCTTCGGGTGCCGACGCAGCGATGCAATCTGGGTCGCAAGCTTCCCCGGCAGCCAGACATCGTCAGAGTCCAGAAAGGCAACATACTCGCCGCGCGCTGCGCGCAACGCGGCATTGCGTACGACACTCGGCTTTCCAGTGTGCGCCAGCCAGATCACCCTGACCCGTGGCGGATCAGCAAGAGTCTGCAGATAACTGCGCGTGTCGCCGCTTGAGCCGTCGTCGGCAACGATTAATTCCCAATCCGTGAAGCTCTGCGCCAACACCGACTCAATCGCGGCGGGGATGAATTCCAGGCGATTGAACGTGGGCAGAATGATTGACACCGCCGGCGACATGGCAGCTACCCCTCAGGTCGTCCGTGGCGCCGCGTCATGTTCGGCTCGGTTTGCAGATAGGACGGTGCTGCCCTTGCGCGCGATCAGATCCCGATACGTCGCGGCGAGCTTCGACCCCAGGGCATCAAAGGACAATTCACGCTCGAAGTGTGTGCGCACGGCGGCACGCCTCTCGGGGCTCACGTGCGCCGCGATCGATAGCAACGCCGCGCACAGAGCGCGTGGATCGCCACACGGCCACAACCTTCCCACCGTCCCCGCTCCGGTGAGACTGCGAAAGGAGGGGATATCCGTGACTACCGGCGGCAAGCCGCAGGCGAGCGCTTCGAGCAAGGAAAAGCCGCTGCCTTCGCGATGACTGCCGAGCACGAATAGATCCGCCGCGCGCATCAGATGCTCGATTCTCTCGTGCGGGACGCGCCCCAGGAGGTGTACGCGTGCGCGCAGCAGTGGATCCCGTGCGATTCGCGCCTGTACTGCGCGCAGGAGTGGGGCGACACCAAAGCAACAGTACAGCTGCAATCCGGGCAACACTTGTGCGGCCTCACTGATGCCGCCGAGCACCGTCAGTGGGTCTTTGTTTACGTCGAGGTGCCCGACCCATAGAACAGCCGGATCGCCTCTGATATCAGTAGCGCGGCGCGCCTCCTCCTGATCCCCGGGAGTAAATCGGCTTGTCGACTCGGGGATGGCGTACAGCTCCGTGCTTGGGTCAATAAGGCCGGCATCTACGAAGGGCCGCGCCTGATCCAAGGAGCAAAATGTGATTCCTGCAGCGACGGACATCCCGCGTCGCCACAGCGCTCGCCGCCACAGGCGCGGCGGCCTACTGGCATGGTCCTGCAGGACAATGGGAATGCGCGAAACCATCGCAGCGAGCGCGAGTACATCCTGATGAAAGCCGAGGCCGTGCACGTGGCAGACATCCGGGGCGAGAGTGCGCAGCAATTCGCCAAGAGCGCCGTTGTGGTCGCTCCCGGGCGACGCGTGGCCGAATGGCAGAAAGTGGTAGCGTACGCCCCTGCGGTCCAGCTGCTGCAAATGCGCACATGCCTGGATTACCGACACGCGAATGCCGGCCTTGCGGGCTGCGTCAGCCACGTCGACGAGAGACGGCCACGCCACCAGCAGCTCCTCCGGCAGGCGTCCTGCCGGGTCATTGAAGAAACTAATCTGGGCGACGTGCATGGGCGGGGTGCAACGAGAGCGTTACAGGCTCATGACGCGCGGGTCCCAATGACGGACGAGTTTTCTCGAAGCGCGCAGCTCCCAGGGGTCATCGTATTTGCGATAGCGATAGCGCCACGACGCCAGCGTTCGTAGGGCGGATTTACCCCACGCGGACGCGCGGATGTCCATGATGGTCGGGAATCGGCAGCCCAGAACGGTCGTGAAATCGACGATTCGCTGCCGCAGGCGCGCGGAGAGCCAAGGTGCATCCTTGTGGCACCAGTAGGCGAGCCATTCTGGGCTCGCCCATTCATCTGCTGTACCCGGAAACACGACGGGACGACCTGCGCAATCGCGAAGCTCCTGCGCCTTGGGCTGAGCACCGTGCGGCGCGTCCTGCCGCGGCAGCGGGGTATAGATGTAAATCATGACCTCCGTTGCGGGGTGCACCTGCTTGATCAGGCGGATGAACTCGAAGGTTTTTTCGGTCTCGCCCTCCGGATCCTGCGGCGGCGCTAGCATGAAAGACAGCTCTGGCACGACACCATGGCTGCGGCATTTCTCTATTGCCGCCAGAGTCTGATCGGAGCGTGTGCCTTTGCGGATATCGTGCAGCAGCCAATCGCTGGGCGACTCCGCACCAATGTAGGCCATGCGCAGGCGGCTCTTCTTGACGAGCGCCCAGGAGCGCTCCGATAGATTCGCCAAAGCATCGGAGCGTGCAAAGCACCACCACGGCAGCTCGAATTTCGCCATCACTTCAAGGAGTGGCACCATGTCGACTTCGCGATCGAAGAAGTTGTGATCGTAGAACTGGATCGAGTCGACGCCGAGCCGGTCGCGCAGAAATCCGAGGTCCTGCTCGAGCCGCGCCGCCGGCGGCAGTGCCATTTTGCCGCGGAACATTGTTGCGACTCCGCAGAAGGTGCAGCGAAACCGGCACCCGAGCGCCGCCTGATAGCCCGCGGTGTGCATCCCAAGGTAGGTCTTGGGCAGATATTGCCGCGGATTTTGCAGTTGCTCGTAGGGAAGCATCCCCGCGAGGCTGGTGGCGGAGAACACGCGGTGCGGGTTATGCACGATCTCGCCGCCGCGGCGCCAGGTCAGGCCGCGAATCGCGCCGAGCGCCTCATTCGCGCCGGCGCCAAGAGCATCCAGAAGCTCAACAAAGGTAGTCTCGCCCTGGCCCCTCACCGCATACCCGACGTACGGCGCGCGCAACGCAGCATCCGGACAGACGGTTGGGAAAGCGCCTCCCCAGATGATCGGTAATGCCGGGCGCTGCGCATGGATCGCTTTTGAAACTGCAATGGCCGAAGTCAGCTGCGGGCCGCCCATGACCGTGACCCCGACGGCGTCGATGCGCCCCGCATCGAGCGCGCGCACGGCGGTGGCGACAAAGTCGCGATCGACGTTGCCGTCGATCATGGTCGCTGCGTACTTGCCATGAAGGGACGCCGACAGACTCAGAATCGCGAGCGGGAAGCGCGCATGGCGCCGTCCCGTGATCGTCGGATTGATGAGGAGGATTCGTGGCGCTGGATTCATGAGAGCCTCTGCGCCGGGACAATCCAGCGTGTCAGCAGCATCTCGACGGGCCATCGATAGTCATCCTGCATGCAGCGGTAGCGCGCAAGCTGCTGCAGGAGCTTCTTGCCACGCGAGGCGCGCTTCCACGCGAGGTCGTGGAAAAACTTGAAGCGCTCGATGAGCTTGAATTTCTCGCGCGTGACCCATGGGCCCGGCAATCCCGCGACGTAGTCGAATTGCGCCCACGCCTCGAGCGTCTGCGGCAGGCGAAAGCCGCGGGCCACGGCTTCGATGACGAGCTCGCTGCCCGGGTACGGCTTGAAGTAGTAGATCGGCGTTAGGAAATCCGGGCTCAGCGATCGCAGTCTCTTCGCGCAGTCGAGTGTCGCCTGAATGCTTGCGTCGCTTTCGTCGGGGAAACCGACGATGAAGGGAAAGTGCCCGGCAATATCGTATTTGAGCATCTTCTCGGCGGTGTGAAACACCTGCTCAATCTTGATGTCCTTGCGAATGCGCTTCAGCATTTCGTTGGATCCGGACTCAACGCCGACCAGCAGCCGGCGCAGACCGGACTGCTTGCAGCGTGCCCAAGTTTCCTCCGGCAGTCGCACGCCTTGGTCGGCACGCATGGTCGCCGCCCAGGTGATTCTCATTCCCGACTCGACGATGCGATCGGCCAGTGCCTGCACGCGATCGCGCCGCGTGAAGAAGGTCTCGTCCTGAAAATTGACGTCATCAAAATGGTATTGATCCCACAGCTCTTTCAAGCGCAGCGCCATCCGCGTCGGCTCGAGCCCAACCCATTTGCGGCCGTAGACGAAGGGGTCCGAGCAGAATGCGCAGCGAAAGTTGCAGCCTTGCGAGGAGATGTAGTCGAGCTGGCGCTTGCCCTTGAGCTTGAAATAGCGCTCCACCGGAATGAGCCCATAATCGTGCGCCCGGAATCTGTCGAGCGGCGCGAGCGGCCGCGAGGGATTCTCGTGGATGGTTCCGTCAGGCAGCCGCAGCGTGCATCCGGCACAGCCTTGCAGAGAGTGGCCTTCCGCGAGTCGCTGGACGATTTCGGCAAACGTCTCCTCGCCCTGGCCGCGCACGGTGACATCGACGGACGCCTCGAGCAGACACTCACGGGAGAACATCGAGGGATGCCAGCCGCCCCAGATGACCGGCAGGTTCGGCCGCGCGCGCTTCGCCGCGCGCGATATACGTAGCGCATCGGAGATCGGCGCTCCCGTGAGTACCGTGACCCCCAAGCACAACGCCGTATCGATGTGTGACAGGAGAGTGTTTTCCGCATCCGGATCCAGACGGCCGTCTATGGTCACGACCTCATAGACTTCCGGGTCGAGCTCCGAGCCGATGGCGAGCAGCGCCAGCGGCATGGTGAAGAAAACAGCCTGGGGATTGTAGAGCACGATCTTGATCCGCCGCCCGGAGGGCGGCGCAGACGGTCGTGTGCCATTGCCGTCAGCTTGCGCAGCGCTCATGTCGGCCCTCTTGGGCCCGGCGGCGTGAGCTTGAATATCGCCAAGCGCTCATTGACGAAGCGGCGCTCGGCGAGCACGGCGATTGCAAGGCCATGCTTTCGGAACTCTTCGAGAAAGTGGCGCGCATCACCAAAGCTCGACAGCAGCACGAGCGCGCATCCGCCGGGCTTCAGGTGCTTGGGAAGCCCGGCCGCAAAGCGCTCCGCGACGTCACTTGAACGCCACGCGCGGTCGCGGTCATCGCGCGGCGTGCCGCGCAGGAAGGGCGGATTGAAGACAATGAGATCGAAGCGTTCTGACTGCAGGGGTGCGAATAGGTCGCCGTGGCGCACTTCGATCTTGTGCTCCAGATGATTCAGGCGCGCATTGATCCCGGCACAGCGAACCGCGGCGGCATTGATGTCCACCGCCACGACGCGGCGCGCATGACGTGCGGCGAAGACCGCGCAGACCCCGCAGCCCGTACCCATGTCGAGAACTTCCGCAGCGCGGTCGACGCGGGTCGCATCGAGCAGCGACGCGAGGAATGCACCGGTGCGCGGCACCTTCGGATTGAAGACGCTCGGCGTGACGATGAAGGGCACGCCGAGCACCCGCTCGAGAAGGAAATCGTCGTAGCGGTCCTTCCCCGTAAGCTTGTACGCCAGGGTCATCGCCTTGCCGATGAGGCGGCCGGTGAGCGCGCGGTGCGCAGGCCGCATCAGCTCCGCGACCGACCGCACGCGATCTTCGTGCGTGAGATCAAGCATGTGCTTTCGGCTGCAACAAGAAATTGGAGATGTGAGCGCCTGGCTCGCGCCATAGTGAGCACACGCACCTTTCGCATTCGGAACGCGCGCCGTGGCGAATGTCCTGGCGCAATCCAAGCATCGAGTCACTGTTGAGGGCTTTCTCGAGATCCTCGCGCACGCTGGCATCGGAAGGACCGGCAATGAAGAAGCAGGGGTTG